>Ga0207004_1100_pt1 | contig 21873 bp, 16 predicted proteins | sample Alteio_BWMinCont_86_FD_153468 | JGI IMG/M metagenome (GOLD analysis project Ga0207004, IMG submission 153468) | Enriched cells from forest soil in Barre Woods Harvard Forest LTER site, Petersham, Massachusetts, United States -... | ecosystem: Environmental > Terrestrial > Soil > Temperate forest >...
TTCCTTCGCCCAGGCTGTAAGGGTAAACCTGCGCTCTTCCCAACAAACTAATCGCTTCCGCGTAATTTCCTTCCCGACAACATTTGCAGGCTATTTCGCGCAGGCTGTAAACGTACTGTTCGGTTACCTTGCCTTCACCACCCTCCCAAGGGTGAAACTGCCTTGCCGTCAATAATTCATGCGCCTTTTCATGCTCGCCAATAAAATTATATAATGCAATGCGCTCCAGGTAAACGTCATCTCTTTCTACGGCCGTTTGCAGGTTATCTTCCAAAAACTGGAGCCTTTGTTGCGGCGACCGGTTCAATCTTTTATAAAGTTGATCAAGCTCCATCAAAACACGTGCGTCAGTCTTATCTAATGAAAATGCTTTTTCATAATATTTTAGAGCGGCTACCGGGTCATTCAACTTGTTAAAATACCCAATGCCCAGGTTCCGGAAAGCAGTAGGAAAGGTATCGTCCAACGCTACAGACTGTTCCCAATAGGTAATAGCATCCTGGTATTGGCGTTTGTCATAAAATAAATTACCCAGGTAATAAGGTGCTTTGGCATCCGCCGGATTAGTCGCTATAGCCCACTGCAGTATACCTATTTCTTCAAGCCTGTTCGGAAAGCATAAATATGGATCAGCTGCTGCCGCCTTTTCGAGCCAACTTGCTGCCAACCGCTTATCCAGTTGCTGGCTAAACCATCCCAACGTATAATAAACCATTGGATCGGTACCATTAGTCGGCAAAGCGAGCTCCAGTAGCTCGGCAGCCTCACGGAACAACCCTGCAGATGCATAATCAAGTGAGTATTCCAGTAAATTATTTGCTGTACCTCTAGACAATTCAGCAAGTTTTTGCAGATATATATCGACCTTATTTTGTTCGCCGTTTAACCGGCTGGCACAAACCAACTCGAATAAAGTGCCTAAGTTAAATTGATCTCTTTCCAACGCCTGTTCTGCCGTTTGAATTGCCAAGGTCAGTTTTCCCGACATTCGTTCGGCCGCCGCTTTAATTACATAGGCTTTGCTGTTATTAGCATTATGGTCAATAGCCTGGGCAATGTGTTCGGCCGCTAATTCAAAATCGCCCCTGATCATATCGATCTGCGCAACGGAAAAATAACCAACATCTTTCCATGCCCGGCTCCAGGTAGACTTATAGAATGCCTGGTAAGCATCGTCGACCCGACCCAGGTATTTCAGGCACAAACCAAGGTTGTAATAGGGTTCGCCGTCATAAGGATTAGGGTTTCGCTGAGTGGTGGTTTCCACAGCTTTTCTGAAATAAGCTTCGCTTTCTGCAAATTTACCTCTGCGCAAATACCAAAGACCCAGCGCATTATTATTTCGAATATCTGAAGGCTCACGCCGCAGGGCTTCCTCGTAATAAGGCACAGGGCTATAAGTTGCATGGCGATACTGTTCCAGATGCTGGCCGGTTAAAAACAATTGTTCGGTACTTGTAATTTCTTCGGGCAAAAGGGCTGGTTTTGCGGGTTCAGGTAGCTCATTTATGCGATTAGCTGCCGGTTCATAGCGGATAAGCTCTTTCCGCGCACCGTTTACCGTTATCAGCAGCAAGTTTTCGATGTAGGGCTGCCCCACCGCAAACCCTTTTTCAAAAACCACCTCAGGAGTTAGGCCAACCTGTCCTGAATACAGAATTTTGCCCTGATAGTTAACATTGACTTTCACATTATTCTGTATGGAAGTCACAAATATCTTAACCGTAAAACCTTTATCAGTTTCTTTAACAGATAGCAGAATATCTTTTGTAGCATTCTTAACTACACCCAATTCGCGATAAGGTAAAAAATATTGCGTGAATGATTTTTGCTCATAAGGCATCAGCCAGGTAAAATCGGGCTGATTGTCGGTATAAACACCCGTCATCAGTTCAATGTACGGACCATCCTCATCCGTAAGATTTCTATCCCATGCCTGCCCGAAATCGCCATGCCCCCAGGTCCATTGCTTCTTTCCAGGGGAAACATGATGGTTGGCCACATGCAGCAAGCCTGCCTGCGTATCATGTTCATAGCCTCCTACAAAATCATAGTCGGACTGGATTGCCATGTAGGAAGTAGGTACCGGAATATTTTTATACATGGATATGTCGGTACCGGGAGAATAATCGACTTTGTAATAGGTGCCTGTTGCGATAGGAAAAGTGGATACATCACGCTTACCATGATCAAATACCGCATTCACATCAGGCGGAAATACCGACTGGTAATCATCATTGACCTTTACCGCCGGGTTTGCCCACCATAAAAAAGTTTGTGGTAAGGGTGAACGGTTAAATAATTTCGCGTTTATTTCAATATACGCGGTATCTGGCCGGAGCGTAAAACCAGCCATCCCTTTGGTGTGGAACATCTTTTCGACTTCGTTTACCCATACAGTTTTGCTGCCATCAGCATGCTCTTCCAGTGTATAATCAACGGGTTCAAATGTACTCGGGCGATGATGTTGCGGCCAGTTAAATTCAATACCTCCTGAGATCCATGGGCCGGTCAATCCGACCAAAGCTGGTTTGATCACCTGGTTGTAATAGATAAAATGCCTTTGTTTTATCTTGTCATAAGCCATCTGTATACGCCCTCCCAGTTCGGGAAGTATCATCACCTTCAGATATTTATTTTCCAGGAACAGGCCGATGTATGTCCGGTCTTCTTTTTCATCAAATATCTTATCAATCACCGGGTTTGGATACACTACCCCACTGCTACCCTGATAAACCCGTTTTTCAAAAAACATTGGGTTTTTATCGGGTTTCCCGATACCGTATGTAGGAATGGTAACCTCTTCCTTCCAAACTGATACTGCTGATTCACTCATAGGTTATATATAGTTTATTAATGTCTGATTAAATTTTGTTCAAGCTCTTCAAGTGTCTGTCCTTTTGTTTCTTTTACCTTACTCTTGATAAATAGAAAACCCAGGAAACAAATGAAAGCATATAGATAAAATGGCCCGTAAGTGCCTAATTTTTGTGCCAGCAGCGGGAAGGTAAACACCAATATAAAGTATGCTCCCCACAAACATATAATGGCGACCGAAGAGGCTGTTCCGCGTATTTTGTTGGGAAAGATCTCGGAGATTAATACCCAGGTAACCGGGGCCAGCGACAACGCGTACATGCTGATGGCCAACAATACAAAAATGGAAACATAGCCTGCTGACGCCTGATTCTGTAGTAAAAACGCCAGGATGATATACAATACCGACAAACTTAACGAGCCCGCCAGCATCAATGGACGACGGCCCAGTTTATCTACCTGCCACATGGCAAACAGGGTAAAAATGAGGTTGACCAAACCTATGGCAACGGTTTGAAACAACTGTTGGTTTAGGCTGGCGCCTACCGATTGAAATATAGTAGAAGTGTAGTTAAATACGATGTTAATACCGCACAATTGCTGAAATACAGCAAGTACAATACCTACCATTACCGCAGGCCGCACACTTTTATGAAATACCGATTTATAGGACGATGGTTCAGAAGAACCATCGAGTGACTTGACAATATCATGTTGGGTATTTGCTGCGAATTCCGGCGATCCGATCTTATTCAGCACCTGTTCCGCTTTGGTTATTTTGCCCGCTTTAATGAGCCACCTCGGGCTCTCAGGTAGCCAAACCACCCCGAACAGAAATATTAATGAAGGTACAGCCCCCAGGCCGAACATCCATCGCCATGCTTCTACACCTTTATCGGCCAGGTAATAATTAACCAGGTTGGTAATTAGAATACCGATCACCACGGTGAGCTGGTTGATCGCAACATTCCGCCCGCGAACGGATGCAGGTGATATTTCAGCGATATACATTGGGCAAAGCATAGATGCCATCCCCACGCCAATACCGGCCATAAAACGCATTGCCACAAAAAGGCTTAGCGCTGAAGACATCGCGATAGCTAATGAAGAAACGGCAAATATGAGTGCTGCCAGCATCAGGCCGGGCCGCCTGCCATATTTTTCGGCTATTTTGCCTGCTATCAAACAACCGGCGATACAGCCCAAAGCGAGCGAACCGGTTAAAAACCCTTCCCATAAAGGCGACAAATGAAACTGCGTACGCAAAAAAAGGGAGAGCTCCCGAGATCACTGCAAAATCAAAACCAAAGAGGTAGCCTCCCAGTGCTGAGATGAAGGATATACCAATGATATACGAATTATTAAAGCTTGCTGAAGTGCGCATTTTATTTGGTTAAATTGTTCTAAATCCCATTAAAAAACAATGGACTTTACTTTGTAAAACATGGATAATATTCTTTTAAAAAATGAAATGATCTATATGACTAGATTAAGTTACATTAAGTCAAACTGATAAACTATTTTTTCATCATACGTTTGCCCTACCGGTAAAATTACCGGGGGGAAATTAGGATGATTGGGCGCATCGGGATAATGCTGGCATTCCAGGCATAAACCATCAAACGGCTCATAGTTTTTTGCTAACAAACCGGGTTCATCACTGAACAGGTAATCGCCTGTATATAACATCAAGCCCGGGTACGTGGTATACACAGTCATTTTCCGGCCGCTTTCTTTTTCTTTCAGGATAGCCGCCGTCCTTAAGCCGTCTTTTGCCGATAGTCCGCCATCGATAATATAATAATCGTTTAAACCCGTCAGTCGACCGTTGACATGATGTAGTTTGTCGGCTATTTTGTCATTTGAAAATGCCTTGACATCCGCTGCTATGATATTTCCGGTTGGTATATATTGCTCGTCGGCCTCTAAAAGATTAACGGCGGGAATCGTCAGCAAATGATCGGCTACGCCGTCACTCGCTGACGAAAGATTGAAATAAGCATGATTGGTAAAGTTTGCTATGGTATCCTTGTCGCACACAGCACCATAGCCAATTTCCAATCGGTTATCTTCTGTCCAACGGTAAGTTACATTTAAAGATAAATTTCCCGGATACCCCCCATCGCCGTCTTTGCTGATCAACCGGAATATGATGGTATCACCGTCCAAGAGAAAGTCAAATACCTCGAAATTAAAGCCACTTCCCCCCCCCCATGATTACTGTTGCCGTAGTCGTTAGGCTGCAAATGATACTGTTTATCATCGATCGAAAATGTATAATTCGCAATGCGGTTGGCAAATCTTCCTATCGTTGACCCGATGTAGCATTGATCATCCAGATAACCTTTCAGCGAATTGAAACCGAGCACAACATGACCGAGGCGTGTCATCTGATCAGGCACTACAATAGCAACGATGGTTGCACCATAGTTGGTCAATTCAACGTATGCACCATTATTGTTTTGCAGCCTGAAAAGCCAAACTTCTTTATCCTTATGATCTCCCCATTTCTTTGCTGTGATCGCCATTTCTGTATCCGGGCTTTTAATTGATAGTTCTATAGATTTTATTCGTTAACCGCAATGAATTTTACCATGAGCGCATCGCCGGTACCCACATTTAATGAAAAACTGGTCTGCCCCTTTTTGATCTCACCAATAAGGGCATCAGTTAAGAAGTCCTTGATCAGGTATTTTTTATTAATATCCAGGTGTAATGCTGCTGATTTGAATTCGTCCTGAAATGTTTTTTGCTCGTCAAAATTGAACATAGCCAGCAATGGGTATGTATCCTGAAGATAAAATTCCATCTGTTGGTCAAAGCTATCTCCATCGGCATACTTTAGGGGTAGGAATGCCTTTGGTCTGCTGAAAAACGCACAAACATTTTTATTATCCAGGAATTTTCCAGCCCGCTCGGCGGCAAGTTTGTCCCGATAATCCGACCCATCACCTAATATGCTGCCCATCACCATTAAGGCATATATCCGCACTTTAATATCCTGCTCACTCAGATCGGGATTATGCTGGAAATTTTTCATGATGGTAACATCCAGGTTGGTAAAGGGCCACAAGGTACCCTGTACCCATCCCATATGTGAACCGTTGGCCAGCGAGGATTCGGTACTGCCCCAGTTTGGGAACCCGGGCTCATCGTTTCGTAAGTGCGAATACACATCGGTAGAAATGAACCGGGTATGGGCATACTGACTTGGAAACATAGGCGATATGGCCTGGGTAATAAAAATATTTTTACCCAGTATGGAATCGGCAAGTAATTTAAGCATGGTCATGCCCTTGTTATAAGCCTGCATACCCGTACGTACGGTTGTATCAAATCGCGTTACAGACTCGAGTGATCCGGCGGTCAAAAAGTCTATTTTCAAAAAGGTGGCATTAATCGCTTTAGCTTTTTGCAATTGCTGGATAATGTAGGCGCGTATGGCAGGATGGGTTGGATCCATCGCATAGGCACACCAATCACCACTTTTATACATGATGGGGTCGTTATTTTTATCCCGCAGCACAACATCTTTCAACAGGTAGTTTGATCCGGGTATTAACTGAGTGTTGATGCTGTTCTTCCATGTCCACATAGCAAAAGGAATAAAATAGAAACCCATCTGTTGGTTATTGTGCGCAGCATATCGACTCAGTGAAGCTAAAAGATTCGTCGTATAAATGTCCTGATCATAGGAGTCAATACTTAATACCGGTTTTGCATAGGCATTGAAATTGGGCATTGACTTAATAAAATCGCTTATTTTAGCAACTGCCGGAGGCATCATGATGTGCGAGTAGCCCAGCACACCTTCTACCCCGAAGCTGTTCCAATAAACAGGTGCATTGCCTGGCCATTCCTGCCGACCGTTGATTAGTGCATTTAATTTGCCATAACCTGTAAATGAATCCCGGATATCGTCCGATCCGCCTATATAGATCAGTGGCGAAGTTACGGTGTTGCCATATACTGTACCGTGGGGCGCGTGATCATGCGTACCATTAAGGCCACCATAGGAAGGCAGAAGCTTGGGATTGTCTTCCGTTGCCGCCCCGCCATAAACGCAAAGCGTATCGCCTGTCCCTGTTTTAGCATTAAGGTTGTAGGCAATACCTGTCTTCCAGGTATCGTGTTTCACACTCCCGATCACAATGCCGGAGAAAGTGTTATTGTCATACAACGAGGTAAATTCATAGCTAATGCCCAAAGCTGGTATTCCTTTTCTGAGTGGCCAGCTCTGTTCTGTAACATTTACCCAGTCGTCATTATCAAATGGAGCACCCAGAATGCGCGGGGCTGCGCCCGGCACAAAATAATGCCCTTCATATGCGGGCAGCACCGCAAGCGGCGAAATATTCCTGGTTTCGACTGTGATATGCCCATTCGCTCCTGATGCAACAACGTCGACCAATAAATAACCCAGTTCAGGATATAAGGTAATATGCTGCTCCAGGGCTAATGGATGCCGCGTATCCTCATGCTTAAAAGTAAACCGGATACCATTACCAAGCGCGTCTTTAATCTGATCCAATTGATAACTGTGATTTTCAAGATCGGCGCTGGTAACCATGCCCGAGTGTACATCTTCTACATAAGCAACAGTATTACTCAGATCAGTACCGTTGCGATAATGGTAAGATACCTTGCCGCTATGTAAATCAGCTTTAAAGCTCACATTAGTAGCGGCTATTACAACGCTATCCTTGTACTCGTGCAACTCTTGGGCAGATACCTGCCCAAGAGTGACGAGAACCAATAAATTAACCAAAAAAATCGTATTTCTGACCATGATATATTAATAACCTGGGTTTTGACTTTTCAATCCCAGTGCGGGATTATTTTGCAGTTCGGTAAGCGGAATAGGATATAGATTGTTTTTTGCCGAAACATTTTGTGCAGGGTGCGGATCGCTAGTAGTACCGTTCTTTTTCTCAAAATCACGCTGCGGATCGTCATAGTGTTGCACGCGTTGTACCAGCGTACCGGTACGTTTCAGGTCATACCAACGCCACCCCTCGGCACCCAACTCGCGGCTACGCTCATCCATAATAGTATCGCGCAACGCATTCTGGTCGGTGGTTGTGATATCGTAAGCAGTGCTTCCGCCAAAACCACGTTCACGCACCTTGTTAAGCGGTGCTAAAGCAGCCTGTGGCTGGCCCAACTCATTCAACGTTTCAGCATACATCAGAAACACATCTGCTGAACGCAGGTAATACAGATTTTTGCCCGAATGGCCGATATCAATATCGCTGGATGTAATATCATATTTCTTAACGGTAGGTAGCCCGGGATCAACCCACCAGCTCATTGTATTGCCATTACTATCATAACGATCATGATTAATTGAAGCAAGATAGCGGGTATCATGTACTTTGTCGAAAATCGTATCGGAGTAACGTGCGGTAGCCATAACAACCGTGCCGCCATAACCAGGGGTATGTGTATTAAATGTTTCAAAAGGTATCGGCGGCCCAGCATAGGAACCGTAAAGGTTTTGCAAGCCTTGAGTATCATTGGTATTATCAGTGGAATACTGAATTTCAAACAACGACTCCGCGTTATTTTCATGTTGACCATCAAACAGGTTGGCATAATTTGGCATCAGACTGATGCCATTATTGTTAATCAGATCCTCAAAAGTAGTTTTTGCATCAGCGTAATCATGCAAGGTAAGGTAAACTTTGCCCAATAATCCCTTTGCAGCTTCGACGCTTGCACGGCCTATGTCATTCCCGGTGAGCTTGCTTTTGGTCCAGCAATTGGTCTCGGCAAATTTCAGATCAGTTTCAATCTGCGTATATACTTGTTGCTGTGCAACGCGGGGAAGACCATTGGCAAAGGATGTATTTTCCAATGGCATCGGCACATCACCATACATTTGCACCAGATAGAAATAGAACAACGCGCGCATAAAATGCGCTTCACCCTCTAACCGGGTCTGTACGGTAGGTTCAGCAAAGCTTTTGATCTGCGGGATATTTAATATTGCCGCATTGGCGTTGGCAATACCCTGATAACAATCTGTCCAAAAACCTGTAATATCTGCGTTCTGGCTATTGAAGGTAATATCATACACGTCGATACCAACAACACCAGCCCAATAAGCACCATAGCCCTGGGCCTGATAACAGCATCGTACTTCATCGGTACCAATAACCCCTATCAGTTCATAATCCGATTTTTTAAGTGTTTGCAATTGCTGATAAATACCTGTTACACCTGCAATTGCGCCCGGCTCATCTTTATAAACGCTGGGTGCTGAAAGGAAAACTTCCGGTGTATAATTTAACTCCTTACGGCAGCTGCTAAAGCCCTGCAGCAGCACTACTGCCAGGCCGACAGGCCAGAATTTATTTAAATATTGCTTAATATTTTTCATCTCAAAAATGTTTTTAATGTTATAGTCCTAGTTTTGCGCCCAGCAGGAATGTACGATACCGTGGGTATATCTCATTTGCGGCATCCGCACCCGCTACATCCGGATCAACACCCTTATAGCCCGTAAACAGGAATGGATTAAGTACCTGTGCATAGATGTTGAGACTATGTACTTTTATATTGTTCAGCATCTTGGATGGAAAATCATATCCCAAAGTGATATGCTGTATTTTTAAATAGCTTGCATTTTGTATTGAATAGCTGGACCCTTGCCCTATACCACCAGGAAGTGTCTTCAGCGAAGTTCCGAAAGCGTTTGGTCTTGGGATGTTGGTGTTCGTGTTGGTAGGCGTCCAGTAATTGCCGCCCTGCACGGTTACATTTCCGGTATTGCCATATAATGAATTATAATAGGTCAGATCCGTATAAGTAAGGTTATTCAGCTGCTGCCCATATTCATAGGTACTGTATATGGTAAGTGATATGCTCTTATACCTGAAATAGTTCCAGAAGCTGCCATATCCTTTAGGGATACTCGACCCAACAACCTCTTCGTCTTCAGGAGTGATCTTGCCGTCACCGTTCACATCCTTAATCTTGATGTCGCCCGGTTTGCCATTAGGGTCAAGTGCAAAGTTATCGCCCGCCTGGTACAAGCCATCATAAACATAATTTACATATGTTCCGCTTGGCGGTAAACCAACGCGCAATGCCAGGTTCACAGAGTCTCTTCCTGGGAACAGTTTGGTTACAACACTCTTGTATTTCGACCAGTTAAGGGAAGTTTGCCAGGTAAAATTAGTGGTTTTAATGGGCGTCGCCTTTATGGCTACGTCAATACCCTTTGTATTCATCGCAGCCACATTTACATACTCGGTCTGGAAACCTGAAGAAGGCGCAAGCGGCAATGGCATTAACAGGCTGCTAATATTTTTATTATAAACATCTACCGACAGCTGGATGCGGTTATTTAATACGGCGATATCCGTACCCAAGTTTGTTTGGTGTTGTACCTCCCATTGAAGCGAATTGTTTCCATATACCCCATTGGTGCCCGCCACAGCATAACCGCTGGTTACCGATGATCCGTTGAAAGGATAGGTTGCAGGGTCGTAGCGGGTATATATAGCGTCGTAAGGCAGGTTTTGGTTGCCCACTAAGCCATAGCTTAAACGTAATTTAAAGTCATTAAGCCAGGTTTTAACATTATACGGAATCCATGGCTCTTCAATCACTCTCCATGCGCCACTCACTGTCGGGAAGACACCAAATTTATTATTCGGGCCGAATCGGCTTGAGCCATCCTGGCGTACGGTAGCATTCAGAATGTAACGTTCTTTAAATTTATAAACCGCTCTTGCAAATAAGGAACGTACTGCCCAACCATCATAATTGCTGTTGTCCTGTAGCTTTTGGCCCGCGCTGCCAATACTTTTGTAGGAAAGTAGGTCAGTTGGGAATTGGTCGCCCTGCATGTCTGTAGCAAAATCTTCATGTTTCTCGAAGGTAAACCCACCTAACAGGTTCAACTCGTGCTCACCTTTTAACAGATTATAGGTAGCTGTATTTTCCCAAAGAATATCTGTGCTTCTGGTGTTGTAGATTTCCCCAAAACCATCAGTCGGTGTATAACCCGGCCCGGTATTACTTGGATAATAGGTGTCCTGTTCTGCCTGATAAATGTCCGCGCCTATACTTGAACGTAACATCAGGTTTTTAACCGGCGTTAATTCAAGGTAAAGGTTAACATTAGTACGGTTTGTTGTGTACTGGTTTGTCGCATCCATAGCCAAGGTAACCGGATTGATAATAGTGGGGGTACCTGTTGAAGTATTGATCACAACCAACGGTTGCCCGCTGGCGTCATAGATAGGCTGTAAAGGGCTTTCCGTAAGCGACTCCTGATATTCATTCGGCTGCGGATTTTGGGTAATATCATGCGTATAATTTGCACTCACACCTAATTTAAGAAATGGCCGGATTGCTGTTTCATCACTTAAATAGGCTGAATATTTTTTATACCCGGTATTGATCAGTATACCTTGCTGGTCCTGATACTGACCGCTAAAGTAAACCCTGTTTGACCCTGTACCATTGGACACCGACAGTGTATAATTTTCCGTAGGTGCATCATTATGCATTATGGCGTTTTGCCAGTTATAAGTGGTATAACCGTTTTTAATACTTTGCAGCTCATAGCTGTTGAATATTTTGGCATCAGCGGTGTCTGTTCCGGCAGCGCCAAATGTTCCGGGATCTGCATCCTGATAAGCGGCACGTTTAAGGTTAGCATAACCGCGGGCATCCAACATTTGATAAGCGGGATTATTTACCTGTATACCTGCATACATATCAAAATTTATACTCGTTGCACCTGCCTTTGGTTTTTTGGTGGTAATCAGAATTACGCCTTCAGCAGCACGCGAGCCGTAGATACCTGCTGCAGCCGCATCTTTTAGTATCTCTACTGATTCGATGTCGTTTGGATTGATATTGCGTATATCACCAACCAGCGCCACACCGTCTACTATATACAACGGCCCTTCGAGTTGTGAGATGGAGTTAAGGCCCCTGATATTAACGGTCGTTCCTGCACCGGGCTGCGTACTACTGGCATGGACTTCCAGACCGGGTGCGCGTGATGCCAGCGCAGTAGCCAGACTGGTTGAAGGCATCTCGCTGATCTGCTGGGCTGAGATGGTGGATACTGAACTCGTCAAATCCTTCCGTTTCTCTGTACCATAGCCAATAACAACGACTTCTGAAAGATTTGAATTTGACCCTTCAAGATAAACGGTCAGAAAACTACTGTCACGTTTACTAATGGTCATCACTTTAGGTTTGTAGCCTGTGAAACTCACGGTTAAAGTTGCACCATCGGTAGCGTCGATTTTGAACTTACCCTGCGCATCAGCGATAACACTGTTAGCGGAACCGTCGCTGCCTTTCACACGTACCGTAGAGAAAGGCAGCGCCGCCTGGGTTGTTGCGTCCTTAACAATACCCTGGAGGTGTTTTTGTTGTGCGGCAGCGCTGAAGGCCCAGCATACTGCTAAAACAAATACTAGTAATAGTCTTCTCATAATTAGGTTTTATTTATAGTTTATTTTGGTTTGTTCATCTATTTCCGGTACATCCTTGCTATTACCGGTTATCGACATTATTTTAAACATGGACAATTTGGCAACATCCCATCCATATCATAAAAGCCACACATATCCATATCCACCTTAATTTTTTTGCTTTTTTGTACGATGACAAAACTAAACGTAAAATTGAATTGAGGTTTTATACATAGAATTTGATCTGTATAAAAGACACTTATTACGTAAATATTTAATCACGGTACATTATAAATTGGTTTGCAACAAATTGGTTATGTAAAACTATGGTGGACAGCCACTTTAAAAAATGGATAAATATTAAAAAAAGATGGATTATCTTATTTTTAGACTACTTAAAACATTTCCTATATTCGTTTTCGGAATTTTAATAATTATTTTATACTGATATGTTATTAACAAAAAAAATAACACCTCCCCTATCTGCAAAAAAAGGTATAAAAGAGGGTTTTGTCGGCCAAAAAATGATTGTACTCCCGCCAAACATCAAGCGTGTGATGATTACCAATCCTTTAATCAGTACATTTTATGTAACGGCGATTGGTTATTACCCAAAAGCTTATCATCATAACCGGGAGCGAAAAAACGGTAGCAATGAGTATATTTTATTATACTGTATCGAAGGAGAAGGTACAATCCTGCTGAATGATACCGAATATAAACTAAAGCCGAACACTTATTTTGTTGTGCCTAAGAATGTACCGCATCATTATATGAGCGACACATATAATCCATGGAGCATTTACTGGGTACATTTCAGCGGTGATGCAGCACCTTTGATCTACAATCGGTGCCTGGTTAACGATCAGCCGACATTACATGCCATCCCCTATGATGAAAACAGGATCATACTGTTTGACCGAATTTGCTTCATATTGGAGCATAGTTACAATCAACGGGAAATGGAAATACTGAATTTTAACCTCTTAAATTTTATTACATCGTTTATTTACGATAAGGAGTTAAACCCGACAATCGATAATACTGATATTGTGGGTAATTCAATAGAATTTATGAAAAAAAACCTGAACGGACAATTTACCATTGAAGAACTTGCCAGGCAGCAAAAGATTTCCGTGTCTCATTATTCCAAAGTAGTTAAACAAAAAACCGGCTCATCGCCCATTAATTATTTTAACCAGTTAAAGGTTCAGAAAGCTTGCCAGTATTTGTATTTCACGAGCAGGAGCATTAAGGAAATTGCTGCGGAACTAGGTTTTGAAGACCAGTATTATTTTTCGAGACTATTCAGGAAGATAATTGACGTATCGCCTGCAAATTACAGAAAACGCCATAAGAAATAAGGTAGATTAGTAAATAAACAATGAACATCACATACTACCCCACGTTTCTTTGTATCTACTCTCAATCCAACATACTTGCCCAATACAAAAAATCATGTAACTGAAATGCTATAACTTATATAGTTGCAAATCAGTTACATGATTTTTGATCTATTTTAGAGACATTTAATGTGGGAATTTCAGACCGCAAATTGGATATTCCTCGAGGCTTGAGAGAACTATTATTTGGTTATAGTAATTTTTGAACTCAAAATCAAGTCCCATTATTTATTGTTTACTATGGTTAAAATCAAATATTCTTGAGATTGTAAACCCAATCCGGAATTGCCCTTTTGAGTATTTCGATTCCGTATCACTTAAATAATTTATCTCGTCAATTGCACGAGCATTGGTAAAGTTAATGGTAAACACGTGGCCACCGGTTTCCATTTGTAGGCCAAATCCCAATGGATCTGAGAAATTACTATTATGCTGCCTAAAAGATGAAAATGGATGCGCGTAGTCAACAATTATACCCATGTGCTTCGATACTTTTAAAACACCGGTTCCTGATAAGGAGAAAAACTGCTGTTCATTACCGGCAACGTCTGGCATCGGTAAATTATCGCGTACATATGATGGTGCTATCTGTAATGAAAAAGCCGATGAAAATTTACGGGCAAATATTGCCTGGCCGAAATAGGATAACCTATCACCAAATGTTGGATAGCTTACAAAGCCATAAGGCCTTACTCCGCCCTCGCCTATTAATGTAATGGCTATTGGTGAGCTGTTATCACTTTTTTGATGTAAAATGGCGTATTTTAATTCCAGGTCGGCAAGGCCGCCAATGGTGGTTCTGCCAATATCAATATTAAAATTATCGCTAATTCCGTATTCAAAACCAATGTAAACATCAGCTACATCGTCAAGCCCGTAATAAAGCTTTCCGCCGCCATTTGCACCGCCAGCATCACCAAAACGGTGTATGATGAGAAAGTTGAGATTCTTCTTTTTCGTCATTTCTGTACTTTGCGACAGCACAAGCCTGGTGGCTTTAAATATGACCACATTATCGGCTTTATTGTCCGTGCTAACTGAGTCAAGCAGGGCATCCATCGAACTGGCTTTCTTCTCATTTTTAGCGGTATCGGTTGTTTGGGCAATTAAAAAGTTGCTTGCTGCAAGCAGAACTAATAGAATTAAATATTTCTTCATGGTAGGGGTTATTTAGTTTGTGATTTATAAGGTGCATAAGTGGCCGAAACATTTATTTTTATAGTTTCGGCTATGTTGTGAAATACAATTCGAGGGATGCTGATATTATGATCGGCACATTTAACAATGAACTCCGATGCCATGCTGATCACACCATTTTTCACGGTAAGCGTTCCGGGGATAGTCCTCTTTTGAGTTACGCCATGTACATTCAGGTCGCCGGCAACAGTGATTGGATAAGTGCCATCTTTTGTTACATCTACATGTTCCTGAATCTTACCTTTAAAAGTAGCTTTGGGGAACTTATCGCTCTCCATATAATCGGAGTTAAAATGTTCCTGCATAAGCTCCTTTTCAAAAGTGAAGGATTTAATATTTACGCTGAAATCTAGCTCCCCTGACGAAGGATTATAAACCGAGCCACCCGAAGAAGTTGCGGCTTTAATATCTTCAATTGGAGCGCTTGAATACAAGCTGATCCCGGCATTTTTTGACACGTAGATGTCCTGTCCCGCCTGGTTGATGCTCATCCAGGCAAGTAAAATAATGGTAATATATTTCATTTTTTTCTAAGGTTGTGACGAATCGAGGTTCCAGCTAAGTCCAACAGCTATGCCGGTAGTTTGTAATTTTACCTGGCTGTATCCTATATCTGCTAAAGGGAGTTTCAGATATGGCTGAATGGTTATGCCGGCCTTTGAACTAATTTGTCGTTCATAAGTTGCATTAAGATTTAATATTTTAAAAAGATAACTACTGCTATTGGGTACTGAATAGTCTTTCGGCGCTATGCCGGACGAACTTGAGTATACAAAATTATAGTCCTGTTGTAACATGATGTATGATGATAACCCGGTGCCAAACGAGATCATATTTTTACCTTGGTTATAAACCTGGTACCCGATATTAATTGGAATATCGAGCATCTGACAGTTTGCTGTTAAGCTAACCGGGCTTACTTTAGGTTGGTACGGTAAAGTAAAATTCTCATATCCGGCTGAATAAGGTGTTGACGAATAAACTGCACCTGTACTAATGGTTAGCTTTTGAGATACACCTGCTGCAAATACCAAACCTGCTTTACTACCAACTTTACCCTGTTTAAAAGATCCGGCTCCGTTGATATCCTGTGCGCCTATTACACCACCAACAAACCGTGGTTTAAACGATGCCTGCGTTTTGGCGCTAAGTTTATTATTATTCGCCGGCGATGTGCTCTCTAACAATTTCATCATCGCCGCATTTGATTTTTCAGCAGCAGTCATTGGCTGTTCGGCCATTTTTCCATTCCCCGTAGGTTGTCTTTGTACAGTACTGGTATTTGTCGTAGCCGGAAGGTTAAATGTTGGTTGAGGTGTTGATACTGATGCGATACTATTACTGATGTTATTGTTATTTAAAATTACCGGACTACCTGCCTTATTAACCGGACTAGTAACATGGTTTAAAGTGGCTATTTGTTCGTTCTTAACCCAGTTATTGCTATTATTAGCTTGAGGGCTAAGCACAGGGCCTTTATAAAGAGGATGGTTTTTAGCATAAGTTTGCTCAAAAACAGAGTCCTTACTTTTATTTGTGTTTGATACCGATACTGCAAGCACCGAAGCTTTACTATTTAAGCTGTCGTTTTTAACACTGTTAATGTTTGTTTTGCCAATAACAACCCCGTTACTAATCGCTTTACCCTGCGTAATTTTAGCTGTATAAATACTTGGCTGCACAATTTGTTGTTTGGGCAACTGGCCTTCATTATTTTTAGGTTTACTATTATTATTTAGTGTGCTGTTATCAATTTTAGGGGCAGCAACTTTAACTACCTGTGATTTTTGCTGATGGTTGATTTGGTTGGCTTTTTGCTCAAAAAACCACCAGCCCACAAATACCAACATTAATGCGGCCACACCACTTAATATTGGTAATAAATAAATAATACCTGTTCTTCTTTTACGCTTATCAAGCATATCCTCCAGAGCATCCCAATCCTCCTCCCTGTACCCGGATTGTTCATCCGGATTTTCTAATCTTTTTTTAAAAAGATCATCTAACTTCTTATCCTGCTCGTTTTTCATCCTCTGATACCTCTGTTTAAAAATACACCCTGAATATTAATGGCGTTTAATGCTACAATAGGTATATAATCTGTTCTTGTGTTATAGTTGGCATGCTTATCACGCAAATCTGCCTCTAATATCATTTTTTTAAGCTTTAATCTGGCTTTATGCAGGTTTGATTTGGATGTGCCAGTGTTAATATTTAACATCACAGCAATCTCCTCGTGCGAATATCCTTCAATTGCAAAGAGATTAAACACCGTTCTGTATGCCGGCGGCAGTTGCTGAACCATTGCTAACAAGTCATTGTAATTCAAATTCTTGTCAGGTAATTCTCCATCACTTAAATGCTCGGCTTTATCCAAGTCATCCGTATAAGCCATTTTCAGGTTCGACCGGTAATAATCAATCGAAGCATTCATCATTATTCTGCCAAGCCACGCTTTAAAAGGCCTTGCTGTATCAAAGCTATCAATATGTGTAAATACTTTAAAAAAACCCTGGTTCATAACCCCCGAAGCTTCATCACGATCATTTGTATAGCGCAGGCATATCCCCATAGCAAAACCATAGAAAGCTTTGTATAGCATTTTCTGGCATTTCCTATCCTGTTTTATACAGCCCTTAATCAGTTCGTGTAACTCTTCGTCTCCCATATGGGTTATTACCTATTCCTTTTAAAACTTCTACCTATATAGTTGTATCACGTTAAAAAATAAATAAAGGTTGCCTGTTATCAGCAACAAAATAGTAATATATTATAAATTACTCACTATCAGCAGGTTAATTTATATATAATATCTGCTAGTATTAAGCACTTAACACTTCCCCGTAAGGGAATTTACAAAAAATATTGATGCAGGCAACCCTTTGCCAGTATCCTGCGATATATTAATAAACATTCGGCTAGTAAAGTCAAATAAATTATTAATATGGTTGCGGTTTCTATTGTTATAATTACCAGGGATCAGTCTGAAATACTCGTCGAATGCCTTGATAAAGCGAAGCTTATCACTGATGATATTGTTATTATAGATAATGGCGATACCAATAATCAAGATTATACTAAAGGTTGCAGAATTTTCAAAAAAAGTTGGGATGGCTACGGAGCAAACAAAAACAAAGGTGTATTAGCCGCTAAATATGATTGGGTATTAAGTATTGATGCGGATGAGGTTCCTGATGATGCATTAATAAAGGCACTCCATAGTTTAAACTATATTAACCCCACTATTGTATACGATATAAAATTCCGCACTTATTTTGGTGATAAGATGATCCGTTTTGGCAGTTGGGGAAAAGATCACCATATCCGCTTATTTAACCGGAATATAGTGCGCTGGTTAGATACTACGGTGCATGAAACACTCGTAATACCTCCAAATGTGCAAGTAGAAAAAATAGACGGGTATCTGCACCACTACTCTGTAAAAAACGCGGTTGAATATGATGTAAAAAACAGTTTATATGCAAAACTTAGCGCTGTAAAATATTTCAACAGTGGTAAAAAACCAGGACTTGTTAAACTATATATATCGCCAGCTTTTGGCTTTTTGAAAAATTACATTCTTCATCTTGGCTTTTTAGATGGCCGCGAAGGATGGCAAATAGCTAAAATTACGCTTAGAAATACCCGTCGTAAATATCGCTTACTCAGTCAAATGCAAGGCATTAAACCAAAAAAGCAGGTATATAAAGATAGCTTTGCCATAGAATATTAATACCTTCAAATCTTATCTCTTTTATAATAATGAAAAGCAGACTGGTAAAAAATCTTTCAGCAAATGCCATTCAGCTTATTGTTAACCAGGTATTCGGCTTTGGGATATTTTATGTTTTATCAATAGGGCTCGATAAATACAATTTCGGGCAGATTAACCTCGTGCTGGCTATTCTATTAGCTGTGTTTAATATTCTTTCCTTTGGTATTGACCAACTTATTATAAAGAAAATCGCTGCGGGAACAGATGTCTCATCTATCCTTTCCATTTACATTTTGCATGTTTTATTTACAGGATTAGTGTTTTACGGGATAATACTTATTGGTTATTATCTTTTTCAATCTACTAATTACACCTATAGCTTATTGTTGCTTATTGGTATCGGTAAACTGATGATCTATTTTTCCACCCCATTTAAACAAGCAGTTAATGGGTTAGAAAAATTTAAGTTGCTGGCTTATATGTCGATTGGCTCTAATGTTGTTCGTTGTGCAGGGCTTATTACACTTTTTTTATTTCATGATTTAAGTTTATACACAGTTATTATTGTATTTATTAGTGGGGATTTGATAGAGTTGCTCTCCTGCATGTTGCTTTTTAAAAGATCCATAAAAACAACGTTGAGTCTTAAATGGGACGGCCCTGCATATTCTCGCTTACTTCGCGAATCACTACCACAAACTGGCGTTGTTTTAATTACCTCAGCTCTTGCCCGGTTCGATTGGATATTTATAGGTTTTATGGTATCGGCAATCAAACTTGCCGAATACAGCTTTGCCTATAAAATATTTGAAATAGCCACCTTGCCACTTTTAGCAATAGCGCCCATACTTATTCCGCGCTTTACCAAACTGTTTCAGCAAACTGATTTTAGGGTAAATGATTTGAAATTATTGGTACGGATAGAGATGATCGTTGCTGCTTTGGTTGCTTTGATATTAAATATCTGCTGGAGCCCTGTTATCGATAGCATCACCGCCGGTAAATATGGATCGATAAATGTGAAAACCATATTTATCCTATCGCTATGTATGCCATTTATATATATCAATAATTTTTTGTGGACAGTCTTTTTTGCGCAGGGGCGATTAAAAACTATTCTAATCTCCTTCATTATTACTTTGATGGTAAACGTAGGGTTTGATATTATACTCATCCCCTTTTTTAAAAATGAGGGGGCTGCATTTGCTTTTCTATTAGCTTGTGTAGTGCAAACCGTGTACTACTTAAAAAAGAACATAGTTGCAGGTCTAGCTCATACTTGGCTACCATTGATGCTTTGTACCGCAAGTGCTTTAATAAGTGGATTTACCGCCAAAATACTATTTGCCAATTGCTGGCTGGCATTACCGGTAGCTATAGTATTTTATATTATACTGCTTTTTGCAAGCAAGCAGCTTAAGCTATCTGATCGCCATTCACTTGCCGTTTTATTTCGTTAAATAAATAGCTTTTAAGTTCATAGTGCAGGCAACCCTTTCAATTTTCAGGTCGTAATCTCTTTTGTAACCGGGTTAATAAAAAACTGGTTTTCAAACTGCTTGATTGACAAAATGACTTTTAGTATTGCCGGTTTTAATTTAAAAAAGCTACAAACTTATGTGGACTGGAAACTGCTGTTGTTCTTGCTGCTTTTTTTAAACGTAAAGCTGGCTGTGAAAATTCCAGCTATCGTGATCATCTATCTATTACAGTTTAATTTTAAGTTCGGGTTTAGCTTCAAAAACTCGCGGCTACCACTTTTTTACCTGTTGATTATCGCAATCGCATTCATCAACCTTATCATCAATAAAGGCTACAATAACTCCAATTACCTAGTGGTTTTTGCTATTGGGATTGGCTTTTGGCTGTTATGTCTGCTGGCTGTTCATCAAATAAAGTTATCAGTCGAAACCAATAGCGTACAAATATTGCACAATACCATTTTGGTATTTTTTGTGATTAATGCCATCATTTCACTTACTACACTAGCATACATTATGATTGATGCACATGCCATTAACCCGTTCCGTTACCAGGGGCAGTACCAGAAATATTTTTTAGGCACAGGCGATTATATCAAGGGGATAACCTTTGATATATCTACAACAAACGCGGTTATTAACGCTTTTGGGGTAGTTTATTTTCTGACCCGAAAAATGCCGCTGATGGTTTTGATCTGCATGGCTGTATTGCTGCTAACAGCGAGCAATTTTATGAATATAGCTTTATTGGTGGTGTTAACCGGGCTATTTCTGTTTAAAACCAACCGCGATCAAAAAAGTCTGATCGTTATTTGCTGCATGTTCCTGATCATTTTTCTGGCGAAGGTATCGCCCCAAAATAATCAATACGTTCATGAAACTTTTAAAAATATTATCAGTCCGCCGCATCCGCCGTTTAAAAATACTGTCGCATTAAATACGGCTGATAGTTCAAAAGACCCCGAATTTGTAAAAAGACAGTTTACCAGGCATTATCTCGATAGCCTAAAGGCCCTGGGAATTAATCACAAGACAGGTAACCAGGCAGTAGCAATTATACCCGCAAGTTTACCTAAAACCGGTGCTGGCCGAATCATTTTAGTAGGGGCTGATATTAATACCCCGCCCTATCAAACGCCTACAGATACCCCAGCCGAACAACGTAAACTGCTTGCCTTTATCAACGTTCATAAATCTGGGTTGCCTTTATCAGGACAAGATTCCTTTAAAATGCATTTGCCGGGCAAGGTAATTGGCTTTAAACAAACAGTAAGCTTTTTAAAAACTCATCGGCATCAAAACGAACTATGTATGGAGTGTTGGAATGAGCCAACCCAACGTTTAATGCAGAGGACACACCTTTATTGACTTGATTAATCAGCACAATACGGTTATCATTAAATGAATTGATAATCCGCTCTGTGTCGTCTGTTGAGCCATCGTTAACTATCAGTAATTCAAAATCAGTAAACGACTGCTTTAATATAGACGAGATTGCTTCAGCTATATATTTCTCTGCATTATAGGCAGGCATTAAAACGGTAACCAGTGGATTATTGCTGTTCATAACTCAATGGTTTTAAGTTTGAAGTTTCTTTAATATTGAGCAGTAAAAGCAGTTCAAAAAACACTACTACTGATAGTTGCTCAAACCAGTAATCCGTAGAAAACACAGCCAGCATCAACACTAAAATTGGTATACCGTAGGTGAGGTTTTTGAACTGCCCGGTAAAGTATCCTAAATAAAATATTACAAATGCTGCTACTCCTAACAGTCCGTATTCCGCCAAAATCTGATCGTATACAGAGAATGGGCT
>Ga0207004_1102_pt1 | contig 21706 bp, 24 predicted proteins | sample Alteio_BWMinCont_86_FD_153468 | JGI IMG/M metagenome (GOLD analysis project Ga0207004, IMG submission 153468) | Enriched cells from forest soil in Barre Woods Harvard Forest LTER site, Petersham, Massachusetts, United States -... | ecosystem: Environmental > Terrestrial > Soil > Temperate forest >...
GGTCAGGCCCAGAATGGCGATGCGGAGGTAGGAGATTTCCACAGTGCCGATGGTGAGGTAGTTCGTCGTGAGGAAGTCGCTGTAGTAGCGGGGGAACTGGACTTTCTCCTTGCTGACATTGAGGAAAATAAAATATTGGAGGAAGGTCGAGATGCCGATGGCGCTGGTGAGCGGCGCGAGGATGTGGGACTTGCGCAGGCGGCGATAGGCGATGCGCTCGTTGGCATAGCCGTAGCAGGCGGAAAAAACCATCGCGACGAGAATGCCGAGCACGAGGTTCAGCATGACGTGATTGCCCCATGCGACGGAGAAGGTGCCGATGGCGTAGACGCAGGCGAACATGCCGATCATGAAGATTTCGCCGTGGGCGAAATTGATCATGCCAAGGACGCCGTAGACCATGGTGTAACCTAAGGCGACGAGCGCGTAGATGGCGCCGCGGGAGACGCCGTCGATCAGGATTTCGGTCAGGGTGGAGGTGGAGCTCATGTTAGGGGAGGGGCGGAGCAGATTTTGAGCCTGCTGGGGAAGGCACCGCCGCCTAGCGTGCGGCGGCTACCGGCAAAAGGTGCGACGGCTACCTCGGAAAAGGCACCGCCGCTAGGGACAGCGGCGGCTACCACGGAGGGTCGGACGGCTACCACTGCGCCGCACATCATTGGGCGGGGGGGAGGACCTGGAACTTGCCGTCCTTGATCGTCCAGAGAACGTAGCTGGAGGCCTTCACGTCGCCCTTATCATCGAATTCAACCTTGCCCAGGATGGTGTCGTAGGTGTGGGATTTCATCGCGGCGGCGACCTTGTCGGAATCGGTGCTTTGGGCCTGCTGCACGGCGGTCAGGTAAACATTCGCCGCATCGTAGCCGTAGGCCGAGTAGGCACCTTCCTGGCCGTATTTCTCGTTGTACTTTTTGAGAAAGGGAGCGGCTGCGGGGAGGTTGTGGTAATCTTGGCCGAAGGTGAGGTAGACGTCCGTGGCGTTGGCGCCGACGGTATCGATAAGGGTCTGGTCAAAGCAACCGTCGCCGCTGACGAAGGGGATGTTGAGTCCGGCCTGCCGCATCTTTACGCAAAGGGGGCCACCCTGGCCGTACATGCCACCCCAGAAAAAGGCTTGGGCGCCGGAACCCTTGATCTTGGAGACATTGGCGCTGAAATCGTTGTCGTCCTGGCCGATGCCGTCGAAGACGACGACGGTGCCGCCCTTGGCTTCGAAGGTCTTCTTCACTTCCGTGGCGAGGCCTTCACCGTAAGCGGTCTTATTGTGGAGAATGGCAATGGTGTTCAGCTTGAGCGTGTCGTGGAGGAAGGCCCCGGTGACTTGGCCCTGTTGGTCGTCGCGGCCGCAAATGCGGAAGGCGAAGGGATAGCCCTGCTCGGTGTACTGAGGGTTGGTGGAGCCCGGCGAGATCTGGAGGACTTTGCCCTGATTATAGACGCGGGAAGCCGGAATGGAGCAGCCACTATTAAAATGACCGAGCACCGCCACAACGCCGTCGTCCACGAGAGTCTGGGCGACGTTGACGGCCTTGTCGGGCTTGCCTTCGTCGTCGAGCGTAATGGTCTCAATCTGCCGGCCGAGCACACCGCCCTTGGCATTCCACTCATCAATGGCGACCTGCGAGCCTTGCATCATCGTCAGGCCAATCTGGGCGTCGGAGCCCGATTTCACCCCTGCCAATCCGATCTTGATCGTGGACGCGGCGGGAGTCGTCTGGGCTTGGTCTGAGCTTTTCGAGCAACCGGTGAGGGCCGCAATCGAAATTACGGTAAGAGAGAGGAGGAAATGGAGTTTGCGCACGCTTCTGTCTAAGTCAGTAGCACCCGCAGGGTCAACTCTTAAAAACTATCGTTCAACTAACCGCCGCCCGGCGTGCGGCGGCTACCCTTCGAAACGGACCAGCGCGTAGTTGCGCTTTCCTTTACGCAGGAGAACGAATTGGCTGAAGAGGAGGTGTTCCGGGGCGAGGATGAGCTTGGCATCGGTGGCGCGGACATTGTTCACGTAGACGCCGCCGGCTTCGATGTCTTTGCGGGCTTGGCCCTTGGAGGGGCTGAGGCCGGCGGCGATGAGGATGTCGACCAAGGCGCCGCTGGGTTGACCGAGCAGGGCGCGGGATTGCGTGGAGTTGGGCACTTCGGCGATGACTTCGTTGAACTGCGCATCAGTGATTCCTTCGAGTGAGCCGCCGAAGAGGATTTCGCTGGCGCGGATGGCGTCGGCGGTGGCGGTTTCGCCGTGGACGAGTTGGGTCAGTTCGAAGGCGAGCTTCTTGTGGGCGTCGCGGCGCTCGGGAGTGGCGAGGTGCTGGGCTTCGAGTGCGGCGATGTCTTCCTGAGGCAGGAAGGTGAAAACTTTCAGTAGATTGATCACCTGCGCATCCTCGACTTGGATGAAGAATTGGTAGAAGCGGTAAACGCTCGTTTTGGCGGGGGAGAGCCAGACGGCGCCGCTTTCGCTTTTGCCGAACTTGGTGCCGTCGGTCTTGGTCAACAGGGGCCAGGTGAGGCCGCCGACCGTCTGGCCCAGCCTGCGGCGGATAAGATCAATGCCCGGGGTGATATTGCCCCACTGGTCGGCGCCACCGCACTGGAGGCGGCATTCGTGCTTCTCAAAGAGATGGAGAAAGTCGAAGGCCTGTAGAAGCGAGTAGCTGAATTCCGTGTAACTGATGCCGGATTCGCTTTCCATGCGGGAACGCACACTGTCCTTTGCCACCATGGCATTGATCGTGAAGTGCTTTCCGACTTCGCGGAGGAAATCGAGCACGCCCATGGGTTGCATCCAATCGGCGTTATTCACAAGCAAGGCAGGATTCGTTTTGCTCTCGAAGTCGAGGAAGCGCGTCAGTTGGCCCTGGATGCCCGCGACATTCGCGGCAATGGTTTCAAGAGAGAGGAGATTGCGTTCTGCTGATTTGCCGCCGGGATCGCCGATCATTCCCGTCGCTCCTCCGGCCAGGATGATGGGGCGATGCCCGGCCAACTGAAACCGTTTCAACACGATCAGGGGGATAAGATTGCCGAGTTGGAGGCTATCGGCGGTGGGATCGAAGCCTGCGTACAAAGTGATGGGCGGTGCGCCGGGAGCGAGAAGGCGCTCCACTTCCTCGCGATTGGCGATGTCGGCGACGAGGCCGCGCCACTGTAGTTCCTGCAAAATCGATGAAGCCATAAGAAGAGTCTGCTATTGAACGGATGAACGGAGGCTTCGACAAGCTTAGAAGGGAGATGATTGGCCACAAGAGAACGCAGAGAGCACAGAGAAATGAATGCAGAAGACTTATCGTTCCGGCAAGATTGGCTCGAAATGAAATTTCGCAAAGATGGGGGGAGCATTCCCAAGTAAAACTTGGGAATGAGGGGACGGCGGTTATGGGCCGCTGCTACAGAAAATTTCACCGAAATCGCCACGTGTTCGCCACAGAGGAGAAAGGCATTTTTTCGAAAATGAAACACCTCTGGCGCCCTTTTTCCGTAAAAAAGCGGAAGAATTAAAACGGATTTTTCGTCAATGTTTTTTGCCCACAAAATTTTACCTGATTGTGACCATTTGGCTTGCCGCTCCATCATCGGTTGCTTACGGTGACTCCCCCGCAAAAGAAATTAATTGGGGCATATTGAAAATGAAACGCTGCACCAAGTTCCCGCCCTCGATAACCGGGGAATAACTCCCCGAACAAAAGTTATTCACCAGTGCGATTTCCATTTAAGACATATAGGCGACTTTTTTTAAGATTATACCAGCCAATAACTTATAGATTTTGTTTTTAACGCTTTCCTCTCTCATTCCTTCGTTTTACCTCTGTCCCTCTAATCTGAATAACTTGTGAGTAACTTGGCCCCTTCTATTGATTTAACGCAGATATGGGCATCGATATGCCTTGAATTACAACAGGTTGTCTCGGCTGACGCGGTGTCGCGTTGGTTCCGTCCGTTGCGCGTGCATAACTACGCCAACCAGACGCTTACCCTGGCTTCCGACAACAGTATTTATCAGTATTGGATCGAGGAAAATTATTTGTCGCAGTTGAAGGCGACGGCGTCGCGCGTTCTCGGCGAGCCGATCTCGATTCTCTTCCACGCGCAGGAGGCTTCGGCTTCCAATCCGGCGCCGGTGGCGGTCAAGGCCGAGCCGGTGCGGGTCCGGAAAGAAGTGCTCAGGCTGGCGCCTTCGGTTCCGACGGATTCGCGCGGCTGCTTGAATCCGCGCAGCACTTTTGATTCGTTTGTCGTCGGCGAGAACAACCGGTTTGCGGCGGCGGCGGCGCGCGCGGTGGCGGAAGCTCCGGCCCGCACCTACAATCCGCTTTTCCTCCACGGCAGCGTGGGTCTCGGCAAGACGCATTTGATGCAGGCGGTGGGGCATCTCATCCAGAAGAACAAGAAGCACCTCAAGGTTTTTTACGTCACCTCGGAGCAGTTCACGAACGACTACATCAGCGCGATCCAGCACGGTGAGCTGGCCAAGTTCCGCAAAAGCTACCGGCAGGTCGATGTGCTTTTGATCGACGACATTCAATTTCTCGCGGGCAAGGACCGCTCGCAGGAGGAATTTTTCCACACCTTCAACACGCTGTGCGACGGCAGCAAGCAGATTGTTCTCACCAGCGATTCGCCTCCAACGGAAATCGCGAATCTTGAGAAACGGCTCACGTCCCGCTTCGAGATGGGGCTGACCGCCGAGCTTCAGTTGCCCGATGCGGAGACGCGCATGGCTATTCTTCGGCACAAGATGAACGCCATGCCGGAAAAGCTCACTGATCCCGTTCTCTGCTTTATCGCCGAGCGGGTGAAGACTAATATTCGTCGCCTTGAAGGCGCGTTGAACCGGGTGGCGGCGTTTGCTTCGCTGCATGGAAAGGCGATCACCGTGCCGCAGACCGAAGTGCTCTTGCGCGATTTGCTCCAGCAGGAAGGCCAGCAGACGGTCAGCATCGATCTTATCCAGCGCCGCGTGGCCGAAACCTATGACCTCCGCCTAGCCGACATGACCAGCAAGCGGCGTCCGGCCAACATCGCTCTGCCTCGCATGGTGGCGATGCATCTCAGCCGTCGTCTTACCGCAGCTTCACTGAACGAAATCGGCGAGGCTTTTGGTGGCCGGGATCATGGCACCGTTCTTCACGCCAACCGCACCATCGAGGAAAAGATGAAGGCGGACGAGAAGCTGCGCCGGATTGTCAATTATCTGGCGGAGAAACTGGTGGCGAGTTCGGGATCGTAGGTAGGGGAAGGCAGGCTGAGCTGATCCTTCGACGGGCTCAGGATGACGGAAGGGGAGGGAACGGCGGTCATAGACTGCCGCTACAAAAAGACTGCACCGTCGCCCGGCGGTCGATGGCTACCTCGGAGGGAAGGCACCGCCGCCGAGCCTGCGGCGGCTACCAACTGAAGGTACGATGGCTACCACTGAGGAAGACATTTGCCGCTAGGGACAGCGGCGGCTACCACGGATACTTATACGGCGGCGCTTCGTTTCTTTCTAAAACTACGGGGCGAAGTCTTGCGCAGTTTTAGGAATTGGCGGTTGAAGTTGGAGAGATTGCCGAAACCGGATTCGTAGCAGGCTTCGGCCACGGTTTGATCGGTTTCGAGAAGGAGTTGCGAGGCGTAGCCGATGCGCACTTCATTGAGAAAAGCACGGAAGGTCTTGTTGGTGGCGCGCCGGAAAAAGCGACTGAAGGAGGGGCCACTCATGCGGGCCATCCGGGCGGCTTCGCTCTGGGTGATGCCTTCCTTGAATTTGCTGGAGATCAGTTCACAGACGCGGTTAATGCGCTCGCCCTGATAGATGGCGAGGGAGGGCGAGTAGGTTGGGCTGGCGAGCATGCGGTGTTCGTTCGAATGGGCGAGGGTCTCCAGGATATTGAGGAAGGCGACGATTCGTGCGGAACCTTCGAGCTGATGAAATTGTTCGAGCAAGGGCATCACCTTATCCCGGGTGCGACCGTGAAATGAGAGGCCTACGCGCGACTTTTCGAGTAACTGGCGGATCGCCTTCAATTCGCCGCGTTGAAAAAAATCCTGGCCGAGGCACTCGGGTAAAAATTGCAAAATGATCGAGTGGGCTGGACCGGAGAACTTGGCGTCATTGGTGTACATGTGGGGGAGATTCGGCCCCATGAGGACGAGATCGCCGGGCGCAAAGCGTCCGACGTGATCTCCGACATAGCGTTGCCCCGAACTGCTGACGATGAGGGTCAGTTCGATTTCCGGGTGGTAGTGAAAGGGACAATCGAAACGGCGGGACTGGTAATCCAACGAGGCGAAGGAGTGGTCCCGGTCGTGTGAAATCTTTTCCAGGATGGCTTTCACTTTCTTATTTAACCCGACAACGCGTAAAAAGTAAATGTGATGTTAAATAAGTATTAGTATTTGTCGGAAAGTGAGTGGATGATCCCGCGCGAAATCCTTAGCGTGTGAAGCCATGACCACTACCGCCGCCCCTGCCCTCGACATCGATTCCGAATATAAAATTTCACCGGAACAGATCGCCCGCTTCCAGAAAGATGGGTACATCAAGCTGAAGGACGTGCTCAGCGCGGAGGTGCTGGAGCGCTACGGAAAGGAAATCACCCGTCTGGTCCTGGAGCTGAGCAAGGACTATCAGCCGCTGGAAAAGCGCAGCACGTATGGCAAGGCGTTCCTTCAGATCTCGAACATTTGGACGAAAAGCGAAGTGGTGAAGGAGTTCGTTTTTGGTCACCGCCTGGCGCGGATTGCGACCGACTTGCTCCAGACCGAGGGTGTCCGGATGTACCATGACCAGGCGCTCTATAAAGAAGCGGGTGGCGGTTATACGCCCTGGCATGTCGATCAGTTTTACTGGCCGGTGGAGACGGAGAAGACCGTCACGGCGTGGATCCCCCTGCACGAGGTGCCGCTGGAGCACGGGCCGCTGATGTTTTCCGTGGGCAGCCAGCGGATCAAGATCGGGCGTGACCTCGAAATCAGTGACGAGAGCGAAAAGAAAATTCAGGAGCAACTTAAGCTGTCGAATCTTCCCGTGGACGAAACACCGTTCGATCTCGGCGAAGTTAGTTTTCATCTCGGGTACACGTTCCATCGCGCGGGACCGAACACACTGCCCTATGCCCGTGAAGTGATGACCATCATTTATATGGACCGGGACATGAAGCTGGCCGAGTCGAAGAACCAACATCAGCAAAACGATTGGAACAGTTGGTGTCCGGGGGCGAAGATTGGGGAGATTATTGATAGTCCGCTGAATCCGATTCTTTATTCGCGTAGTTAGAGAGTGGCGATTTTGGAGGGCCCGGCGCATGCTGGGCTCTCCAGGGGAACTGCACCGTCGCCCGGCGGTCGACGGCTACCTCGGAGGGAAGGCACGACGGTCATAGACCGTCGCTACAGCCGAAGGGTACGAGGGCTACCTCGGAAATCCTTTGAGCTTGCTCCGGGGTTCTTTACTGATCGGATCCCTTGCGAAGATGGCTTTTCGCGCCGATCTTTCGGCATGAGTAGGTTGAGTCTCTCCTTGGTTTTGCTCACGGCTCTTTTGCTTGGTTACGATATTTACATAGGGGCGGGTGAAAGTGTGGCCTCGACGCCGATTCCTGCCCCTTATCAAACCGGAATGGCCTCTTGGTACGGCGCTGGGGAGCAGGGGAAACTCACCGCCGATGGCGAAATTTATAATCGGCACGCGCTGACTGCGGCGCATCGCCATTTGCCTTTCAACACGAGGATCATGGTGACGAACCGGGAGAACGGGCGAAGCGTGGAAGTTCGTATTAATGATCGTGGCCCCTACTCGAAAAATCGCGTGCTTGATCTTTCCGAAGCCGCGGCCAAAGCTCTCGACATGAAGAAATCGGGCGTGACACCGGTTGAAATCGAGGTGATCCAGCGGGGATCCGTGAAACTGCCACGAGCCGTACCGGGATCGACTCTGCCATGAGCGCCGGTCATCGTCCGGCGAATGCCGATGAACTCTTCGATGTGGTTGATCTGGATGACCGGGTGGTCAGTCAGGCACCGCGACGTGAAGTTCATGCGCGCAATCTGCTGCATCGCGCGGTTCATGTGTTGGTGCATGACGCTGACGGTCATCTCTTTTTGCAAAAGCGTAGCATGAGCAAGGACACTTTTCCGGGCTGTTGGGATTCCTCGTGCAGCGGGCATGTTGATGCGGGGGAGGATTACGTCACGGCGGCACGGCGGGAATTGGGTGAGGAACTTGGCTGGCATGATGCGAGTCTGCCGTTGCGGCCGTTGGTGAAACTTTTTGCCTCGCCGGAGACTGGTTACGAGTTCATCCAGATTTACATCATGGGGCCGATTTCCGGGCCGTTCACGCTGCACCCGGAGGAAATCGCCGAGGGGCGCTGGATCGTTGCGGACGAACTCGATATTTTGATCGGTGAATATCCGGAGCAGGTGGCCGGGGCGTTGCGTTTGCTTTGGTCGCGACATCGGGGAGAGATTTTGGCGGCGATTTAGATATAGGTAGAGACGCGAAGGGACTCGCGTCCTTACCTATAGATTGTCATACTTTTGAGGATGGAACCGACTTTCCAAGTTCTCCCGCCGGGGGCGCGATTGCCGCCGACGAAACCACCGAAGCGTGGTGGCCTGTGGGGAGTTTTGGCTGCGGCGGGGGCCGTGGCGATCAAGTTTATCGTGCCCATTCTTCTCTTTCTCAAGACTGCGGGCACCATGCTGCTGAGCGTCGGCGGATTCGTCCTTCTCGGGTGGAACTGGCAGGTGGCTGTCGGCATGGTGATTTTGATTTTCGTGCACGAGATGGGGCATTTTATTTCCGCGAAAAGCTACGGCATTTCGGTTTCGGCTCCGGTCTTCATCCCGTTCGTTGGGGCTTATGTGCTGTTGAAAAACCGTCCGCTTGATCCGTGGATCAATGGAGTCATTTCCTACGCGGGACCTTTGGCGGGCGGCCTGGGCGGTTGGGCCTGTTATGGGCTGGGGACTGTGCTGGACTACCCTTGGCTGTACACTACCGCCTTTTTTACTTTCATTCTTAACTTGTTCAATCTCGCGCCGATTCCGCCGCTTGACGGCAGTCACATCTGGATTTGTTTTTCCCGTGCGTGGACGCCCAATATGTCGATGTCGGACAGGTACTATATGGGACTTTATCTTGCCGCCCTGATTGCGGGGCTGCTTCTGGGATGCTTGGAGTGCTGGCGCTATTTGCATCCGGCGATCTGAAGTTCAGGGCTCTCGATTTTAAAAGCGCCGTCATCCTGAGCGGAGGCGAGCCATGGATTTTATATCATCACAAGACTCCCTCGAGCCGCAGTCGAAGGACCTATTTTGGCTTAAGAAAATAGTTGAACGGTCATCAGGTAGTGTTGATCTCGAAAGGTGCGCTCATCCTCGTCGTGCCTGCGAGAGGCTTGCCTTTTGCCTTGGAAATCTTTTGACGCCACCGTCATCGATTGTCTTGTCTAACTGGGTCCTTCGACTGCGGCTCGGGTCGATCTGTTGAGGAAAGGATATCCATTGGCTCGCCTCCGCTCAGGATGACAGAATCCCCAAAGAAGGCTTTTTTGCAGAGGTATCCTTTGGGACTTTTGGATATATATGGTGAGGCCGCAATTAGAGCGCCGCCAGCGCCGCTTCGGCTGCGCGGGTTTCGGCTTCTTTTTTGCTGGCGCCCTGGCCGCGACCGAGTTCGCGGCCCTGCCATTCGACGACGACTTCGTAAATCCGGGCGTGGGCAGGTCCGGTTTCGGAAAGACAGCGGTACTCGGGTGGCGCTTCGCCCTCGGCCTGGAGTTTTTCCTGGAGACTGCCCTTGGGATTGGTGGCGGTCTCGTCGCTTTCATCGGCGATGGCGGCGAGGGACGATTCGAGGAGGCGCAGGATGATGGTGCGCGAGATGTCCCAACCGGCCTCGGCAAAAAGGGCGCCGAGCAGCGCTTCCATCCCATCGGCGAGGATGGAAGCACGCGCGCGGCCCTGGCTGTTGGCTTCGCCCCGGCCCAGGATCAGATGAGCGCCGAGATCCAATTGTTGCGCGAGCGATTGCAGATGCTGGCGATTCACCAGTCGCGCGCGCAGGACAGTGAGGCGGCCTTCGGGCAGTTCGGGAAAACGGCGATAAAGTTCCGCGGTGACGGTCAGTTGCAGCACCGCATCGCCGAGAAATTCCAGGCGTTGATTGTCCGGCACCCGCTGACGTTTTTCGTGGCCAAAGGAGGCATGCGTCAGCGCAAGACGCAGCAGGTCCTTGTCGGCAAAGGTATGCCCGAGGCGTTGTTGCAGGTCGTCGAGGCCGGAACTCATTTCAGAGGTGGTAGCAGCTTTCGCGGGAATTTAACATGCCGAACAAGGGAATGGCTTGTACTTTAAGGCTCGGGCTGACACTTTGCCTGCGATTTATCTTATGAAAAAGCTGGAACCCTTTCACCGCACCAATCCGTTTCACCCCTGGCACGACGTTAATCCCGGCACGCCTTCGTCCTTTACCGCTGTGGTGGAAATTCCGCTGGGCAGCTCCAACAAGTACGAACTCGACAAAGCTTCGGGTCTTTTGAAGCTCGACCGGGTGCTTTTCTCGGCGGTGCATTATCCGGCCAACTATGGCTTCATCCCGCAAACGCTGGCGGACGATGGCGATCCGCTTGACGTGCTTATTCTCGCGGCCGAGCCGGTTTATCCCATGACATTGGTTACCGCGCGGCCGATCGGCCTGATGGTGATGATGGACCAGGACGAGCTTGATTATAAGATAATCGCTGTCGGCGTGCATGATCCCGAATACAACACCTACCGCGACGTCCACGAACTGCCGAAGCATCGCGTGGCGGTGATCAAGCGTTTCTTCGAGGATTACAAGACTCTCGAAAACAAGCGGGTGGTGGTGGATGACATTCTTCCGGCGCTGGATGCGGTGCCGGTCATCGAGAAATCGCTGGCGGTTTATCGGGACTGGGTGGCGGGGAAGCAGGCTTAGCCGCAAAAGAACGCAGAGATCACAAAGAAATGAAGGGAGAGGAAACCCTATCGCTTCGGTTCGTGGAGATATCTGCAAAACACACACCTTAACAATTTCGTCATCCTGAGCTTGTCGAAGAATCAGTTCCGCCTGCCTTTCATTTCTTTGTGATCCCCGCGTTCTTCTGTGGCCAATGGGTCTTGGCGGCATGACAAGTCGGCAAGGTTTCAGGGTGGCATTGGATCGTTCCACAATTTGTGATAAGCTGATCGCTTCTTGTGCAATCCCTTCGTTGGCCACTTCTCTTTAGCGCTGTCCTGGGCGTTTTGATTCTCTCGCTGGTTGCCTCGGTTGCTTTTCGGGGCGTGGCGGCTTGGACGATTGGGTTGATCTATATCTCTTATGACTCGCTTCTACTGGGATTCATGGTCGTATCGAGTCGGATTGCGGTGAAGCGACAGGAGCGGCTGCGAGAAGTGGCGCGCCCGCCCGCTTTTCTGCCGTCCGAAGGCAAACGTCCCACGCTGACCGTCCTGATCTGCGCGCGGAATGAGAGGCTTGTCCTCCCCGCGTGTTTGCAGGCTTTGCGGGCCCAGACGGAGCCGGCGGATGAAATCATCGTGCTCGACGACGGCTCGACAGATCCGATGATCGCGTGGCTGACCGCCGAGTATGGCCTCACGTTTGAGGAACAAGGATCGAGCGCATTGGGAAGTTCCGTGACGTGGCCCGCACTACGTGTCCTGCGGAAACCAAACTCCGGCAAAGCGGATTCGCTTAACCTCGGCTGGAAGATGGCGCTGGGCGAAATTGTAGTGACGCTCGATGCTGATACCGATGTTGAGCCGGGCGCGATGGCGGCGATCCGCGATGGCTTTGCGGAGGATCCCAGACTCGGCATCGCCGGTGGCGTATTGACTCCGGTCTGCCGTCACGCTTCGTGGGCGGGATTTTTCCAGTTCTTCCAGACCTTTGAATACGCGCGGGGCTTTCTCTGGCGGCTGACCTTCATGCAGTACGACATGCTCCTGCTCATCTCGGGCGCCTTTGCCGCGTATCGGCGCACGATTCTGGAATCGACCGGGGGCTTTGATGCGACGAGTTGGGTCGAGGATTATGAACTGACTCATCGGGTCTATCGCAATGCGTTCGATGCGGGTCATCGCGTCACGGTCAAGACGTTGTCCGGTGCGCGAGGCACGACGGATGCCCCGGCTTCCGTGCAGACCTTCCTGAACCAACGGCGGCGCTGGTTTGCCGGATTTATCGCGACCCATTTCAAGTATCACAACATGGTCGGCAATGGCCGTTATGGAGCTGTGGGGCGATATATGATGTGCCTGAAAACTCTCGATTTACTCCTGCCCATCTATGCCTTGGCGGCAGTGGTGGTTTTAATCGCAATCCTCTCCATTCGGCATTCCATAGCTATCTTTATCGTTAAACTAATCATCGCAAAGCTGATTTTCGATCTCATTCTGCACGCTTATTCGATTACCCTTTATCAGCGGTGGCTGGGTATTCCGCTTTCGCGCAAGCTATGGATGGGTTCGTTGGGTGCGACACTCACCGAGCCGTTTGTCTTCCAAATCATGCGGCAATTGGGAGCGGTTTTGGGCTGGCTGGCTTTCCTGCGCCGCAGGATTGATTGGATGCCGCAGAGGCGGGTGACCGTCGCTGCGGAGATGGTGAAGTCATGAATCGATCCTCGAAAATATTCTGCGGGCTTGGCCTTTTTTGCACGACTGCAGCGTTTCTGATCTGCCTCGAAATGTTTCTTTCAACGCTTCCCAAGAACGGCTTGTCAGACGTCTTATCGCCTGGGCAAATCAAGGCACAAGCGGAAAGTGTCCATCGCTGGTGGGTGGGGATGGAATGTCTGGTTGGGGCGATTTATTCGACCGGCGTGATTTTATTTGTGACCGGCATCGTCAGGCATTTTGGTGCTAAGAAAATTCGCGGCGTCTTTGCCAAATAAAGCGCAGCCTAAAAAAGCGGTACTGTCCTAATTTGAAAGCTGTCTCGCGGCAGGGGAAGACAGTAGGGTGACGCAATGAAGCCGATGACTAGGTTGACGTTCTGGCTGTGCGCTATAGTCGTGACAACGTTGGTAGTTGGCGCGATCTGTTATGCTCTCGCCAAAGGGCCGGGCGTATTGGGAATGAGTCCTTGATTTCAAATTGGGACACTACCAAAAAAAGCGTGACATTGGCGGGAAGCTGCCTGAAATGGGGATCGTGAACAGATCCACCTTTCTCTCCATCGTTACTTCTTTTGTTGTAGCCGCATCTTTTGCGTGGGCGCAGCCCGTCCACGCGGACGATCCGGTTGTCGTGATCAAGACCAGCTTGGGCGAAATCGACGTTCAGCTTGATCCGAAGCACGCGCCGATCAGCACGGCCAACTTTCTGGCCTACGTGAAAAAGGGGTTCTACGACGGAACTATTTTCCACCGTGTCGTTCGCGGCTTTGTCGCGCAGGGCGGCGGGATGACCCCCGATGGCAATGAAAAGCCGACCGATCCGCCAATCAAAAACGAGGCGACGAACGGGCTGCATAATGTTCGCGGTACTATTTCGATGGCGCGCACGAACGATCCCGACAGCGCCACATCGCAGTTCTTCCTCAACTTTGTCGACAACGGGTACGGCAAGCTCGATCCGGGCGGTTTCAGCCCCGAGGGCTACGCGGTTTTCGGCAAGATCATCAAGGGCATGGACGTGCTCGACAAGATGGAGGCGCTGGCCGGTCCCGGAGACGGTCCGCCAACGCAGCAAATCACGCTCATTAGCGCGACAGTGAAGTAGCGCTAGAGAGTCTTCCTGTTGCCAGGGCGCCACAGGAAGCCGAATTACCGCCTTTAAGGTTCTTGGCTGGAAACTTGAGGCGTTTTTTTTGGGTTTATCGTTTTCAGAATCCTTTTGCCCAAAGTAATGCTGGGCATCTCGATAATCTGAAAGAAAATATAAGCCAAACCTAAAAGAACAGGCCACAGGAGAAGACCAAGAAAAAAACGAAACATATGTGACGAATGAGGTCCTCCCATCAGTCCGGGCAACCAGATAACGAAGGGTTCATGCAATAGATAAAAACTATAGCTAATCATTCCTGCCCATTGGAGATGAGCGAATAAGGGACGCGCGGTCATGGAACTGTAAATCAGAGGTCGGGAAAGTAAGTGTCCAATGATGGTAGCAGTGGAAAGTGCTGCGAAAGAGAAGGAAAAAAGTTCCAGTTTAGGAACATAACAGGATGCAATAAAGAGTGCCGGCCAAATCCGGTGTATTGCGTGGTTAAAGAAGGACGGACGTTTAGCTAACCAGTCTGCCGCCAGCTTTGCCCCTATGGCCCAGCTGAACCAATACCTGAAAGGCATTGGCCCCATCCACTGCAGCATGGGATGGATATGATAAAAGATATTGGCATTGAGAGCAGTTTCTATCAGCAATACCAGCAAGAGAGCTTTGTTCCATCCCAGCTTTAAGACAAGCCAAAGCAGTAGAGGATAGAGAAGGTAAAGTTGGGCTTCAATCGCTATGCTCCAGAATGAGCCATTAATGCCATAGTAGTAGTTAATATCCAGGTTCTGGATTAAGAGAATGTGATAAATGAAATCGAAGCTGCCTTGGGACGATTGAAAATCGACGCGGTTCATGGGAAAGATCAGCGCGAAAAAGATGAGCGCAACCGCATAGGGTGGCCAAATGCGAAAAAAACGCCGGACATAAAATTCCTTATATCCGTTCTCTTTTGATCGGGAGTGACTGAGATGGATGCAAAATCCGCTAACGACAAAAAATATCGGCACGCCGATCCAGCCCCACATCAAGGGTAATTTCTTGCTGGTGAGCGGAAACGCATGGAAGAAGCAATGGAAGACAAATACCGAAAAAATGGCAACGCCCCGCAAGACATCGAGAAATAACAAATGTGATTGTGTTGTTGGAGGCGGGGATATCGCGGGTTCAGGAACAGTTGACCTCATGCGGAGAGGACTTTGGGAGTCGATCCATTAATTATCAATGCTCTTATAACAACCTTTGTCCATCTAGCGAACTGTCAGGAGCTCTATGAATGCGGTGGTCAACATGGCATTGCCGATGCCATGTTGGAATTTCGAAGCCGAAATTAATTCGTCCGGGGGAGATGCTGGATACGGTTCACGTCGCTGCTGAAGTCATCGATTTCAGCCTGCAGGGCCTTGCGGTAGGCGAGTTCGTCGCGGGCCCTTTGCCGGTCGAAGGAGTAGAAGTTGTCCATGTTCTGGATCTGATCGATATCCCGGATGGCAATGGAGTTGAGGTCGAAGCCCAGTCTGCGGAGGGCGTCGATCTGGCTCGCGGTATCCGCTCCGCCCAGGTCTTGCCGGAAATTGTTATGCGCGGACATGATCTTTTCATCGGACAAATAAAGTTTGGCATCGGAATCCGCGCCAGCAGAGGAACCGGGCGTGGTGGAATTGAGATAGGAATCCAGACTGCGGCTTTGTTTGTCGAATTGGTCGAGAAAGATCGTTTCGGTCTGGTAGCGCGCAGGGTCGTAGGTTTCCCATTTGGTCACGGTATCGAGTCGCAAGCCAAAATAACGGATGTTGGAGGTAATGGCCGAGTTGCGGCTGGCAAAGGAAGTCTTGTCGAGATCGTTTGAAGTGATGACTTTCATCGCCTCGGTGACGACACCCAGAACGGTGCCGCTGCCGGGATGAAAAACGGGGCCGCCGCTATTGCCGTGGTAAATGGGATTATCAAATTCAACGCGATCCGGTCCCAGCGCGAGCAACTTACCATTGGTGTTGAGGACGACATCGCCGCCCTGGCTATTGCCCGGAGTGACCACGTTGTCTCCCGCATGCGCCGTTGTGCTGGCGTTGGTAACAAGTGGAAGATAGGTATAGGGGCCATCTGGAATGGGCAGCATGGCGAGGTCCCGATCGATGGCGCCTTTCATTCCTGTTGGTGTGATCGTGATGCCATTAAAGGTGACAATCTTGATGTTAGGATTGTTCGCGAGGACGTGAAGGTTGGTGATCACCGCCGGGCCGTCAGCCGTTTTGACGAGGAAGCCGGTTCCTTCTGCGTCATCTCCCTTGATGATAACGACTCCCTGCGCCACCAGATCGGCTGTTAATTTAGGCGCGACGGGAGCGCCTGCGGGAGATGTTGTGGCGGAAGTGGCCGGAGCGGCAACTCCGGGTTCAGCGGGGAGAGACGCTGCATTGTTGGAGCTTGCTTGAGCTGGGGCAGGTGCGATGGGGGCGGCCTTTTCATCGGTCAGTTTTTTATTCTCAGCCTGAAGGGACGCGATCTGGGCTTCCTGGTCGCTGAGTATTTTCTTTTCGGCCTCCATTTTTTGCTCCTGAAGATAGAAGCCTCCGCACAGGACAAGAATGACGAGAAGTAGAAAATAATTCATGAGAAGTTGGTGAAATCAGGTGGACTGTTTCTTCTTGCTAGCCAGTTCTCAAAAAAATGTCACGTCATGAGGGCGAGGAAATTCCACAAACAACATGGCATTGCCTATGCTATGTTGGGGGACGTGATCCAAGCGAACTGCCGCACGCAATTCACCGCAGACGATTTTTCCTTCGTCGTCCGCGTGCTCGCCAAATCCCAGCGTGATGCCGTTTCGCTTGTCACTCTTTTGAGCGATGTCGAGGAGCGCGATGCGATTCTCGATCATGACCTGATCTATAATTCCGTGGTCGACCAGACCGGATGTCTTCAGGTCTCGGCGGCTTTCTATTTCTATATCCTGACGCGGCGCGTGCTTCGACGGGTTTCGCTCGATGAGCGGGCCTTGACCGATTACGTCGCCGCGGTGCTGCTGGCGTTTTCGCATATCAATCAACTGCAAAGCCCCGGCGAGGCGACGCCCACTTCGCGCAGCTTCACCTATGTCTCGGATATGATGGTGCGGTTGAATAATTGTCCGCCGGAACAGGCTTATCTTTTGCGCGCGCACATGGCCAACTATACGCTTTTTCTCAGCGGTATGTTTGTCGAGCGGGTCAACGCGCATGCGGAGCGTCGGGGCGCGCCGGGGATCAGCTTTTACGAGGCGGTGGGACAATCTTCCTTCCTCAGCGTAGCGAAGCATCCGCAGGCGAAACGCACGGAACACCAAGCGATTTTTGAGCAGTTGGGAACCGAGTTTCGCCGGGTGCGTCTTGCTCTCAACAATCTCGCGGAAACCCTTTTCCATTTGCACGCCACACCTTCCATTCTTATCCGGCCGCAAACATGACACTCCTGCGGGAAATCCAGACGTTGCTGGAGCGCACTTACGCGCCGGTCCCGATCAATCTTGAGGCGTGTGTTATTGGAGAAAGTCGATGCGCTGTCCTGAATCGACTTGCCGGGCAAGATGCGGAACATCTTTCGCCAGCGGGACGCACCTTTCTACGCCAGGCGGGGGATTCTCTCTACGTTGCCATTTTTTATTCGAGGCCCGTCATTGCGGAACTGGAGGCGAACGATCCGCGCCGGGCGCTCAATGAGCGAAACATTTCCGCGCTCATCACTTTCATCGAGGAAATTGCCCATGGCGTCCAGGCCGCGCTGCTCTTCAACGAAGGGGAGCGCGAAATCGACAGCGAGGCATACGCGCGCAATCTGGAAACACAGGCCCGCATCGATACGTATCTTGTCCTCTGTAAGTTCGCGCATCTGATTTGCGGCGAGCCGATTCCCCGATCGGTGGGAAGTTGGCTGCGTCGCCAGTTATTTGATGACAGTTGCCGACGCTTTCCCACTTCCCAACTTCGCGCCCGTTACGGTGCCGCCCAACGGTGCGCCCTCGGTTTCCTGCGTCATCTGCGCCGATTGCCTCTCGCAGATCGCCAGGAATCGCTGCGTGAATTCCGCGCGCTCTCATGGACAGAGAAGCTCGATTTTGTGCAGAATCACGCTTGAAGAGACGATCCTCTAGACCGTTTTCTGTCCGACGAAGACGAGGCATTCATTGGGATCGCTGATGTGGAACTCGGTCATGCCGTAGGGGCGATCGAACAGGTCCCGGATCTTGTACTTTCCCTTGAAGGTCTTGACGTGGTTCCAAAGGGAGGTGATGTCGTTGACTTCAATATAGATTTCCGTATGGCCACGGACGGCGGTCATGACGGATTCGTCTGTGGCTTTCATGAAGTGAATCGACGCGCCGTCTCTTTCGACGATGGAATAGTCCGGGAATTTCATCGCTGCCGTGAACCCGAGCACGGTGGTGTAAAAATCCAGGGTCTCGTTCATGTTGGCCACGGCCAGCATGGGGCTGATGCGTTTCACTTTGTGGAATGGGGCGGGAGTGGTCATGCGTGCGAGGTTTGCCGCAACTTGCGTACCCGGTAAATGCCCAGCAGGCCAAGTCCTGCCAACATCATCACCCATGCAGAGGGTTCAGGAGTAACCGTCACGTCATATGAGTCGATGGACCCTGTCTCAGTGGTGATGTTGACTCCATCCGAATAAGTCAGGGTAAAGCTGTTTTCCAAGTCGAAGGCCGATACAGGCTGGGATTCGTCAAACGGAAGATCCGGATTAGAACTCACCAAGTTGATGGTCAGTTCATAGCCTGTGTCCCCGGCAGGAATGCTTCCGCTGTCGATCGTAAGTGAAGATTCAGAGTTGCTATAATTGAGAGTTAGTGAGCCGGTGGCGGACAATGTGCCGAGGGTAGAATCCTGAGTTGCTCCCGTATGGTAGCCAGTCATGGCGGCAGCATCCTGGGCCCACATCTCCTGGTATTCATATTCCGTAGCGGCAATGCCTGGCGCATTTTGGCCAAGAAAGTTCGTACTTATCAGAGTCTGGAGGTTCTGACGGTTGGCAGGGACTGTCTGAGCTGAAGCATTGAAGAAAGTCAGAACGAAGAATGTTGAGAGGATGAAGAACCGCTTCACGCGCTGAGACTAGGCCATTCGCAGCCGCTTGGGCGAATCATATCAATCTGTAAGTGGCGCTTGACGAAACACGTTATGTAACACATAAGTAACTCAATATGAATTTCCAAGATGAGCGGTTAACTGAATATCTGCCATGGGCTCGGCATTTTGCACGGGCCTGCACTTCCAAACTGCCGAGTCATCTTGATCACGATAATCTGCAGAGTGCAGGGGTGCTTGGGTATCTTAAAGCTGCCTCGAGATATGACATTTCCCGAGGTGCTTCTTTCCGGGGATTTTGTGCAGTGCGAATTCGCGGGGCGGTTCTCGATGAATTGCGTCGCTGGGACTGGGCTCCTCGGTCTGTGCATAAGAACCATCGTCGTATTTCAAATGTAACACGTTTGTTGATGGAAGAACTCGAAAGAGAACCGACCCAGGCGGAACTGGCCAAGGCTCTCCACATGAATCTTTCCGAACTGGAGTCCTACCAAACTCAGGCGCAGGCGCATCAACTCGTGTCCCTCGATGAAATCACTGAAAAGCAACAAGGTGATGAAAATCTCTCCCTCACCGAGCGTCTTGCCGATTCGAATGCTGCCACTCCTTACGCCGCGTTGTTAAGCGCCGAGGACAAGGGGCTCGTCCGGCAATGCCTCAGTTCGCTGCCCAAGACCCAGGCCACGGTTATCCAACTTCATTATATCGAAGAGATCCCGCTGCGTGACGTTGCCGATGTCCTTGTGGTCAGTCCTTCGCGCGTTTCCCAGATCCATCACCAAGCGCTGGATCGCTTGAGGCAGACGTTGCGTCGCATGCAAATGCTGCCGGAGTGAACTATTCCCGGCATTTTTTGTCGGTGCGAAAGAGGTGCTTTTTCGCAACGTAACGATTTCACGACAAGGCCATCTTCCCGGTTGTGTCGTAACGTGCGGCTGATACCTTATCTGGTATGAAAATTTTCATCGATAGTGGCGACACTAATGAAATTCGCGAGGCGCACGAGATGGGCCTCATCGATGGGGTCACGACCAACCCGACGCTCGCTTCCAAGAGCGGAAAGCCGTTCAAGCAGCTCATCATGGAGATTACGGAAATTATCGACGGACCGATCAGTGCCGAAGTTGTCAGCACCACTGCGGCTGAAATCATTCCCGAGGGCGAAGGCCTGGCGCAATGGCATAAGAATATCGTCGTCAAGGTTCCGCTTATTGGCGAAGGCCTCAAGGCAGTGAAGGCGCTCACGGCCAAGGGCATCAAGACCAACGTCACGCTTTGTTTCACCGCCTCCCAAGCTCTTCTCGCCGCCAAGGCCGGCGCGACTTATATCAGCCCGTTTGTGGGACGTCTCGACGACATCAGCACCGACGGCATGCAGGTCATCCGCGACATCCGCCTGATATATGATAATTACGGCTACGAGACGCAGATACTCACGGCCAGCGCCCGCTCGCCGATGCATTTCCTGGAAGCGGCCCGGATTGGCAGCGATGTCATCACCGCGCCTTTCTCGGTGCTCAAGCAATTGCTTCATCATCCCCTGACCGATAGTGGCTTGAAAAAATTCCTCGCCGATTGGGAGAAAGCCCAGAAATGATCGGAGAAGCGGCCCCATCTACCTCACCCGAATTTTTGGCGCCGCTCTTTCGCTGCACAGTCCTTCAGCCCCCTCGCTATCTTGTGCCTCCAAACGAACGCGTTGTCACCCACCCGCCGATTGATGTTGTCGCGGGCGTGATTCGTCGTGACGACGGGCAGCTTCTCATTACCCAGCGACTCGCCGATGATACCCTTGGCGGTTACTGGGAATTTCCCGGCGGCAAAGTCGATCCCGGGGAGGAGCTCAAGGCCGCGCTTCATCGCGAATTGCGCGAGGAGATTGGCGTCGAGACCGAGATTGGCGCTGAAATCCATCATATCGTCCACGCGTATCCTGATCGCGATGTGCGGCTCTATTTCTATGACGTGCGCATTCTCAGCGGCGAGCCGCAGAAGCTCGAAGTCGCCGATCTCCGCTGGGTCACCACGGATGAGCTGATGAACTATCAGTTTCCCGATGCGGACCGGCCGCTGCTGAATCAGCTTCGTGGCGTGGGGTGACTGCGGGTTGAGTTTTTGACGGAATTAACGGAATTACGGAATTTACGGAATGGAGAAGGATGGCTAACGGTCGGATCAATTCCGGCTACCCTTTCCCCATCCTATTAATCTTATCCGAAAATTCCGTAATTCCGTCAAAAATTCCCCTGCCCTCCCTGTCCGTGATCTCCGCGTGCTTCGGTAAATTCCCTAGACAAATCGGTGCTTCCCCTGCGTCCTTAAGCCATGGGGCTTAAGGATTCGCTTGAGGAAATCTATCGCGATCACGCGCCTGCCCTGTTCCGCTTTCTCATCCGCCTGACCGGAAACGAAAATGAAACTCGCGATCTCCTTCAGGACATCTTCATTCGCCTGGCGAAAGAGCCCCGGCTTCTGGACGGCGTCGATGCGCCTCGATCCTACCTGTTTCGACTCGCGCATCGGCTCGTCATCGACCGGTACCGGCGGGATGAAACGCGTCAACGTTATGACGACCGCGTCTATCAGGAGAGCGAGCCTTTTGCGAACCCGGAGCCGTCGGCGGAAGATGCCGTTTGGTTGAAACAAACTCTCGTTGCCTCGCTCAACACGCTTCCGCCGGAACAGAAGGCCGTGGTCATTCTCAAGGTTTGGGAGGAAATGACCTTTGCGGAAATCGCCGGGATATTGGACATTCCCGCCAACACCGCCGCCAGCCGCTATCGATACGCCTTAGACAAATTGCGCGATGAACTGCGTCCTCTCTACCGGGACCTCCCATGAACGACGAAAAACTCGAACAACTTTTGCGTGAAGTACCCGCGCCGGAACTTCCTGCGACCTGG
>Ga0207004_1103_pt1 | contig 21555 bp, 18 predicted proteins | sample Alteio_BWMinCont_86_FD_153468 | JGI IMG/M metagenome (GOLD analysis project Ga0207004, IMG submission 153468) | Enriched cells from forest soil in Barre Woods Harvard Forest LTER site, Petersham, Massachusetts, United States -... | ecosystem: Environmental > Terrestrial > Soil > Temperate forest >...
ACGTCGGCGCGCTCGATGCGCCCAAGGTCATCTCGCGCGTTGGGTCCATGCAGAACCTGGTCGACCATGTCCTGCAACCGACCGTGGGCAACTACTTCAGGAATTCCGCACAGGATTATTCTGTGCTCGATTTCCTGGGTGGCCGCACCGCGCGCCAGACCGAGGCCGCTGAATTCATCCGCAGCGCGCTCTCGGCCTACGACGTGCAGGCCGTCGACACGCTCATCGGCGACATCACGCCGCCCGCCGAGCTCATGAAGACCCAGACCGATCGCAAGATCGCCGAGGAAGAAAAGAAGACCTATGAGATCCAGGAAGCCGCGCAGAAGCAACGCCAGCTTCTCGTGCGCGAAACCGCGCTGGCCAACATCCAGCAACAGGTCGTCGCCAGCGAGCAGGGCGTCATGATCACGGAACTCAACGCCAACGCCACGGTCAAGGCCGCGACCGGCGAATCGGAATCGATCCGCCTCCGCGCCCTGGGCCAGGCCGAGGCCATCCGCGCCACCGGCTTCGCCCAGGCCGAAGCCTACCGCGCCGGTGTCGAGGCCCTCGGCGCGCAGAGCTACGCCAGCATCCAGCTCATGCTGAATGAAATTGAATTGTCGAAAGGATCATTTCATATCGAACGGATGGGTGGAGCAGTAGATGACGGTTCCGAGGAGTAGGACACCGAATGTGAGAATGTATCCGACGAAAATGCAGCGGTAGCCCTTGAAGAAAAGGGAGGCGATGGCCGCGGCCAAGCCGAGCAGGCAAACGGGCGGAATGACGAAGGAGAGACCGCTGCTGACGACAAAAAGCAGGACGCCCAGACCCGTGCAGAGTTTTTTGCTCGGCGGCGCGCTCATGGGTGGGACTGGCGCGGGAACAGGTGGGGGTGGTTGCTGACTGGGTTGGGAAGGTGGGATGATTTCGCTCATACGGTGACGGGCTCCATTTCGGCTTTTAGTTTTTCGAGGATTTGCTCTTTATCGTCGCGGTAAAACATGTTGAAGGTATCGAAGGGAATGATGCGGCCATCGGGATGGACGATGTGGATGCACGACTTTTTCACCGAGCGGACGTCGAAGTTTTGCGCGTCCATGAACTGGATGATGAGGACGCGGAAGACTTTGTCGTAGGTCATGGATTCGGGCACTTGCACCATCGGCAGACAGCAGAGCAACTGCTTGAGCGAGGTGGTGGCGGACTCGGGCGAGTGTGAGGTGGAAAAGAGTTTGAAGACGTGATCGCGCAGGCGGGGATCGCGTTCGTAGACGATGGTGTTCCCTTCGCCTTGCAGGAGGACCTTGGGGTCGATCATGCTGGTAAGAGGAACAGTCTTGCCGCCGAGCTTGATCGCGTAGCCCATCGCGAGGGCGTCGGGATGGCACGGCACCGGGATGATGTCGGCCGGCTTGAAGATATCGCATTGCGAGAGAATGTTCTGGCGGACTTCGGCGAGGGTGAGGCGGTCGCGCTTGGATTCGAAATTTTCCAGCCGACCGGCGGCTTGAATCGGTTGGAAGGTCACGCCACGCACGCACTTTTGCTTGAGGGCGAAGTCGATGATCTTGCCGAGTTCCTGGTCGTTGGAGCCTTTCTTCACCGTGACGACGAGCGTGGTGGAGATGTTGTGTTTGTTGAGGTGCTCGAGTGCCTGGAGCCGGATGCGGCGGAGATCGGCCCCTCGCAATTCCTTGAGGGGACCTTCCTCGAGCGAATCGAACTGGAGATAGAGTTCGAAACCGGGCATGTAGTCCTTGAGTCGCCGGGCGAAATCGGGTTCCTGCGCGATGCGGATGCCGTTGGTGTTGACCATGAGATGCTTGATCGGTCGCCGCTTGGCCGCGTCGAGAATCTCGAAGAACTGCGGATGGATGGTCGGCTCGCCGCCGCTAATCTGGACGATGTCCGGTTCCTTCTCGTTGCGAATGACGCAATCGAGCATGAACTCGACTTGCTCCATCGAGCGATGCGTCTGGCGGTGCGGTCCTGACTCGGCATAGCAGACGGGGCAGGTGAGGTTGCAGGCGTCGGTGATTTCGACGAGCGTGAGACAACTGTGCTGCTCGTGATCGGGACAGAGACCGCAATCGTAGGGACAGCCGTATTTGATTGGGGTGTTGAAAGTGACGGGAAGTTGGCCGGGCTTAAGCGTGTTGCGCGAGCGCTTGTAGTATTCGATATCGGTGGAGATCAGCACTTTTTCGAGGCCGTGATGCGCGCAACGTTTGTGCATGTAGACGCGGTCATCTTGAAAAACGATCTTGGCTTCCACCTTGCGATAGCACGTCGTGCAAACGCTGTTGGTCAATTCGTAGTAAAGATAGGGACGGTCAGACATGGGAATTCTCCGGGGCGGGTTGTTCGGAAAGCTTCATCAGGGAGTAGGCGCAAAAAAGCAGGCCGAGCAGGCAGCCCCACTGGATGCCGCTTAAGCCGGCAAAGAGCGTCCAGTGCGGCTTGAAGAAATCGATGTAAAAGCGGAAGGATAGATATCCCAACATGAACCAGCGGAATTTGAGACCGGGAGTGGTGAGCGAGTCGCGCTTGATCCAGAGCACGGTGCCCAGCGCGATGAGGAAAAGGATTTCATAAATCTGGGCGGGATGCCGAGGGATGCCGTCGCCGTAATCGACGCCCCAGGGGAGCTGGGTTTGCACACCGCAGGTGTTGTCGGAGAGGCCGGTGAGAAAGCAGCCGATGCGACCGATGCACATGCCCAGGATAATGGGATAGACGCAAAGATCGCCGGTGGAACTGGTGATGCTCATCGCTTTCTTGGCGATCTCGATTCCGATCCAGCCGCCGAGGAGTCCACCGACGATGGTTTTGCCGCCGAACCAGAAATTGGGATCGTTCCGCATCGCCCAGTAGAGGCCGGGGGCCTCCATCCATGCCAATAGCTTGGCCCCGATCAGCGCGCCGAAAATGCACCCGACGAGAATCCAGGCGCTCTGTTCCCAGGAAGGCTGAGGCTCGGTGGAGCGCTTTTTCAAGAAGAGGTAAAAGCGAAAGCCGAGGAAGTAGGCCAACACATCGCAAACCGGGTGGATTGGCACGCGCGAATGTCCGATAGGAAGAATGACCGGAAAGTGCCAACTCGGTTTGATGAAGGCAAAATCGATCATTATTTTACGGGTTGCTTTGAGGCACAACCAATCGATGGAGATCCTTGTCGCAGAGCGCGACGATCAGTGGGGTGCCATCTGGTTCTACTTTTAGTTCGCCGTAAACGGCTTTGCTGAAAGTGTCGCCGGAATTTTCGGGGATGAAAAAGCTCTCGGCGCCGATGACGGCTCGCCAGTCCTTGTGATGGAACTTGAGGAGATGTTCGCGGGGGGCCAAGGGACTTCCGTTATTGTAACGCGCAAACGTGCCGATGTTTTGATTGTCGAGTTTGATGACGAGGACGCCTGACTGCGGTGGCTTGGGTTGGGTGGAATCGAGGCCATCATGATTGAGTTTGTTCATGATGTCGTAATTGAGATCCATGTAGTCGCCTTGCATGATTGAGCGGGGATCGACGGGAGCCAGCGCGAGATAGACGGTCTGGCCGTTTTTCAGCAACGCCTCTTTTTGCGCCACCATGTGGTAGAAGGTGCCGAAGACGAATGCTGCCGCGATCCAAATGAGGACGATTCTCATAGTGCCTCCTTTTCATTTGCGAAGGCCCATCGCGTGAGACCGGCGCGGAGCAGAAGCAGGATCGCGCCGGAGCCAGCCAGGACGCCGGATTTCGCGAGCAGGTCCAGGTCGAGATAGTAATAATAGTGGGTCAGAAAAACGGGGAGGGAGACAAGGCCGAGAATGAGGATCGCGCGGTTTTGCAGCGAAAAGCCGAGGAGCAGAAAGAGGAGCGCGAGGAGTACGCCGCCGGAACCAAGTGCAACCAAAGCGGTCAGGGCGAGTGCGAGTCCGATGAAGAGCGGGGCTTTTTCGCTGAGGGCGGAAATTCCACCTGCGGCCCAGACTGAAACGGCGAAGAGGGTGAGCGCGGTCAAGGCGGTGCGGAAATGGAAAACGATCCACTCGGCTATCGGGGGGCTGTAGGTGATGACGGTCATGCGAGTCCATACATCGAAAAGATTTTCGATCTGCCAGGCGGTGAGCGACAGGATGAGCGCGTAGCCGAGTGGAGCGAGAAGGGCCGAGAAGCGTGGTCTTAAGAAGCAGAAGCAAATGGCTGCGAGATGGAAGACCCAATAGAAGAGAACAGGCGAGGAGAGATCGGAATCGATCCGCACGTTTCCTGAAAAGAGTTCGCCATCTCCCGTATAAATCCAGAGGAGTGTGACTTGCAGGGCGAAGAGGCAGGTCATTAGTCGTGACAGAAAGTTGGGAAAGGCGATGTAGAGCACAACGGCCAGACCGATGGAGAACGCGGTGGCTTTTACGAGCGGGTGATGATTCTCATTGATGAAGCCGTAATAGAGCATGATTTGTCCTGCGAGGCTTACGGCTAGCGCGCATTGCCCGACAAAGACGCCGAGGGGCTGACGTCCGACGACGACGGCGAGAACCAAAAGCACGATGCCGATGCAACCGATCGTCGTTTGATGTTCATCCTGCCAGCCAATGAGGGCGATGACGAAGGCGAGAAAGAACCACGAGGCCAGCCACGCGCCGATGGCGACGATGGCGCGGAGGTACCAGGGCATGTCCGTCCGGTGGTCCTCGATCAACGTCGCTTCGAGTTGATGCAAGCGTTCCGGGCTAAAATTTTCACCGTTTCCCGAGGCGAGACAAAGTTCTCTGAGTGATTTCATGGCATCAGGTTTTTTGGTGGGCGAGACGTTGGGTGCGAAGGAAGAAGACGCCGCCGCCGAAGATGGCGAGCACGACTATGCCGCCGAGCAGCCATATCCCGGCGTGGAGATCGGGTTGGTCAAAGTCCAGGATGCGGATGGTCAGGAAAGTCAGGACGGTGCAGGTGTTTAACGTGATGATGGCCAAAGCAGGCAGCGAGTAACGCAGGCGGCTGTAGTAAAATCCCAGGCCCACGACGAACGCGGCGTAAAGTGCGCACGCGAGAAAGGCGCTGTGGCCGGATATATATTTGTCCCAACTGTTGAGAATTTCCCCGATCGTTTCCACGGAGGCGGGGATGAGCGTGGCTGTGAGGAGGATGAGCGTGCTCCAGCCTCTATCGAGCCAGGAAATCGGCCAGCGTCCCGCAACTTCGAGGAGCAGAAGGGCGATGCCGTTTAAAAGTAGCAGGCTGATCGTTTCGTGGCGGAAAATGGTCCAGCTTTCGTAGTCGCCGAAGAGGGGATAGACGGGCCAGTAAAAGCCGAGAGCGAGGTTGAGGAGCCCGATCCAAAAAATCCAGAGCGGCATGAAGCGACCGAGGGCCACCCATGGGAAAATCAGGAGGGCCCACGCGGTGAAGAGTTCGTAGGTGTCGGCGCCTGTCTGATAAACTTGGCCGAAGACGGCGATGAAAACACCGACCAAGGCGCTTGCGGCCAGCAGGAGAGTCTTTCCCGGAAAGCGATCCAGTCCCGCCCACGTCGCGCCGACGAGACTGACCAGGACGGCACCTCCGGCCAGTCCCAGCTTGTCCATGTCGGTGAGATGATTCCAGTTATGGGCGAAGAAATAACCGATGCCAGCCAGAATGAGTACAACGCCAAGGCTGAGCAGGCCCCGGTCGAGCCAGGTTTTCCACGGGAGCTCGCGACGCACCTGTAATTCCATGGCCTCGACTTCGGGCAGGCTGAGCGCCTTCGCCGCGAGGAGACGTCGCAGGACTGGAATAGAAGCGGGGCGGTCCAGTGGAGAGGAGAGGGAGTTCATGATTTAGGGATTGCGTTCCACTAGATTGACGCCGAGGTCATAAATGCTTGCCGAGAAAATCGCCTACTTGTTGTTTATACTGATTCTCTGCATAGGAAAAGAAGTCAGCGTGACCGGCATGCTCGATTAGCCATGATGTCTTCTCGCTTGAATCGGCTATATAGAGTTTTTGGAGGTCAACAACCGGAGCGAGAATATCCGCTGTTCCTCCGATCAAAAACAGGGGGGCTTTTAACTTGGGAATTTCGTGTAGCGGCGAAACATTGTCCATTTTGAACCCGAGTTTCCATTCTGCAATAGGAACGACCAACATGCCGAAGTAGCTGCTTGGCAATCCTGTATGCTGCCGAAAATGATCATCGGTCGTGGCCCGTAAAGTGGCATAAGGTGCCTCCGCCACAACGGCGCTAACGCAGGCTGGCAATTGGCCTGAGGCTAATAAAACCGTAGCTGCACCTTGGGAGCAGCCAACACAAGCTATATTAGTCATTCCCCGTCCTTGCATCCAAAGCAAGGCTCCCAATAAATCGCGGGTTTCATAATAGCCAAAGGAACGCACCACTTTTTCACTTTCCCCGCAACCGCGCGCGTCATAGAGAAAGACATTATAGCCAAGTGAGCGTAACCACTCAGCGCGTGGCAACATCGAGTCACGATTGGCGCGAACTCCGTGTAGGAGGACAACAGCTTTAGTAGAATTGGATTGAGGTAAAAACCAGCCTTTAAGTTTGACTCCGTCCGTAGCCGAAAAAGTCACATTCTCCGGTGAGTAAGCCAATTCTGTTGGCCACAATACTTTGCTTGGCATAGGCCCGATCAGAAAGTTTACGGCTAACGAGGAGCTTACGATAAAGCAGAGGATCGTGAGACCCAGTGCCTTTGCAATGAAACGCACCTTTGTATTCATTTTAATAGAATCCGGTGCGATAAACTTCGTGGAGTTGTGGGGCGCGGGCCAAGGAGGCAGGGGTGATCATGATCCGGTTTAGCGGTAACGCGCCTTGCTGTTCGGATTTGATGAAAGGCTCGAAAGGCTTCCAGTCCAGGTCGCCTAATTTCTCGAGCTTGCCCATCTTTTCACCGGAGGTTTTGTCGAAAGTCAGGTAGACGAGGTCGGAGCAGTAGACGGCTTGATCGTTGGTCATGTCGTAGTCGAAGTCGTAGGGACGCCCCAGGTAGGAAAGCAGTTGTTTTTTGAAATCAGGAATGAGCGGAGAATATTTTGGATCAAGCCGGTAAGCGGTAAAATCTGCTCCGCGACCGCGGAACTCCCAGAGAAGGAGGGGAGTTTCGTGGACGCTGAAGATCGACTCGATGACCACCCATTGATTCTTGTCGTTGCGCAGCACTACGCCGCAATGGGAATAAGGCGAATGAGTGATTCCCTCAATGGCATCGACCAAATCTCCATGGGGTAATGATTGAAAAACAACATCACCCTCCTGGGGGGAATAGCGGAAATAATAGACGAGGGCCGGGGCGCGGGAAATGAGGAAGGAGCATTGGGCGCGATTGAAATAGCCGAGGAGCGCGAAGACGAAAATCAATGCAAGCAAACGGAGTTGACCGCTGCGAGTTACTGGAAGAAAGCCCTTCACGAAATGCCTTTCATCCCGGGAAACAGGGAATGCCAGCGATTGCCAAGCTCGGTGATTCCCCCTTCGGTAAGGAAGGCGTCGTGAAGTGTCTTTAAGTCATTTAGGAATGGCTGACGGCGTGAATGAGGGAGTACCCCAAAGATTTTTTCCACTCCGGCTTTGTATTTTGGAGAAATTTTACGCCAGAGGGAGCGGCCTTTGGTTGTGAGGACGAGCACGACCTGGCGGCGGTCCTTGGGATGTTCCTCACGTTTGACGAGGTCGTCGCGGACCATGCGATTGAGCACGATTGAGATGCTCGATTTGCCGACGAGGAGCAGTTCGACCAATGCGGCCTGGTCCATTTTGCCGTCGGACAGGAGATTGAGGATGTTGAATTGCGCGGCGGTCAGGCCGTGAGGCTGAAAGAAGGCTTCGCTGCGGCGTTCCATAAAACTTTGCACGAGGAGAAGGGCGACGAGGAGGTCGTGAGATTCGGGCTTGCGTTCCATGCGACTATCATTGCGTCAAATAGTATGATGTCAAACTATATTTCGATGGGTCCCGATTTCCGCATTTCTCGCGTAGATGAAGGAGCTCGCCGACGCTCCAGTATTCGCATATCCACTGGAGCAACCTCGACTTTAGAGTGGAAGCTGCTTTGATTTAATCATGGACGGTACGCATCTTTTTAGGGCAAAGGCCCGGTCATGCTTTATGAATCCCATTGACCAACACCTCCTGGAAGCAGGCGAGTAAGCCATGAACCGCGCCGTTTTTTTGGATCGCGACGGCGTGCTCAATGCGCCTGTCGTCCGCGATGGAAGGCCTTATCCTCCGCAAACGCTTGAGGAATTTCAGCTTTATCCGGAAGCTGCGGAAGCGTGCGCCTTGCTGCGGAAACAAGGCTTCCGGCTTGTCGAGGTCCCTGGCTACACGCTGTAAGTTCTATCGGGCCGCCCAAATCAATCCGCGCCGAGTCATCTCGCGAACCTGATAAATCTCCAGTTCCTTCGTCGAGTGTCCGACTGACTGATAAAAAACTCGGCCTTCGCCAAATTTCCGTTTCCAAGCGACTGGCATGACCGTTCCGTTGACCCACGGCGCGCTGGTGGTCTGGAAAGTTGTCGTCGCCAACACCTCATTGGACGGATCGACGTGCATGTAATATTGCTCGGAGTGGATCGTGAAATCCTTCAGCCCCGCCACGATTGGATCCGATGTCTTGGCGAAGTTTATCTCGTGATCCTTGTGATTATCGGGATGCGACACAAATTGGCCGCCCGTCATAAATTGATAGTTCGTCTGGCCGCGAAACGCATCGCCCATCCCGCCGTGAATTCCACCCAATCCCACGCCACTGGCGATCGTGTCGATGAGCGCCTTCTCCTGTTCTCCTGTGAGTTGTCCCATCGTCCAATGAGGCACGATCAAATCGAATGTCTTCAACCGCGCCTCATCGAGAAACGAGTCGAGCGTGTCAGATAGTTCGACCTCAAAGCCCGCGCCGGTCAGGTCGCCTGCAATCAGTGTTGCTGTTTCCTTGGGCGCGTGGCCCGGCCAGCCTCCATAAACGATCAGTGCTTTTTTAGACATGGGTGCCTTTGATGATCAGACTTAGATTAGTTTTCCGAGGGCCAGTCCGGCTGGCATCGCCTCGGGCTGACGAATTTTGGATTTGATGGCGATTTTCCGCCCCGCCTTCGACGAGGCATGGAACGACTCCATCACCTCAACAATGTGCAGGCCGAGTTCCCCGCTGGCCCGATGTGGACGCTTGGTCTGAATTGCGTGGGCCATGTCAGCCAGGCCGAGGGCGCGACCGGTGTCGCCGCTATGGGTCAGCAGGATTTTCTCCCAAGACTGCGACTTTGTGGTCCAGAGCAGAACGTCGCCGTTGAAATTGTTCGGATCGGGACACTGGATGGAACCTTCTGTGCCGTAAATTTCCAAACGGGGGGCTTGATGCGCCCAGATGTCGAAGCTCATCGTCACCGTGGCCACCGCGCCACCGGCAAACTCCAGCACGCCACTGTCATGGGTTGGCGTGTTGACCTTGATTTTCTTGCCCGCGAAAGGCTGGCTGCCAATCACTCGTTCCTTGAAGCTGGCTGTCGTTATGGCTGACACGCTTTTCACCGGCCCGAGCATCGTCACCAGTGAGCTCAGGTAATAGGGGCCCATGTCGAAAAGAGGGCCTGCGCCCGGCTGATAAAAGAAATCGGGGCTCGGGTGCCAGGCTTCGGGCCCATGGCTCAGCATATTCGCCATGGCCGCGATCGGCTTTCCGATTGCGCCGTCATCGATCAACTTGCGACAGGTCTGGATGCCGCCGCCGAGAACCGTGTCCGGCGCGCAACCCAGGCGCAGTTTCCGTTTGTGCGCTTCCTTCAAGGTCTTGAGACCTTCCTTGTAATTAAATGCGAACGGCTTTTCGCAGTAGGCGTGCTTGCCTGCTTTCAATGCCTGGAGATTCACCTCCGCGTGCGCCGCGGGAATGGTCAGGTTAAGCACGATGTCGACCTCAGGATCAGCGAGCAGTTCCTTCACGGAGTAGCCCTTGCCCAGGCCGTGTTCGGCGGCTTTCGCCTTGGCACGCGCAATATCGATATCGGCGCAGGAGACAAACTTGATGTACTCGTTGAGTGGTTTTCCGTGGGTGAAGTAAGCGTTGCTGATATTTCCGCAACCGATGACGCCGACGCCAAGTGGAAGGGAAGATGATTTTTTAGCCATAGAAAGTGGATGCCGGTTTGTTTTATCCGCAGCGCGCGCGCGAAAGGTGTTCGCTTGATATAAGAGACCTACGGAAAGAAACAATCTCAATTTGGGGAAGAGTCTGCAATGTGGGGAAGTTGTAATGTTTCCATGCTGGCTACCTCGGAGGGGAACCACGCTCTCACGAGCGCGGCTACGCGAGGTGTGACGGCTACCTCGGAGGAAGGCACCGCCGCCGAGCCTGCGGCGGCTACCGCAGAGGTGATACGAATAGCACGCAAACGGGAGTCCCCACCTCGGCGGACTGGTCCGTCGTCGTTAGATTCCCGGTGGTTGGATCAATCTTAAGGACCGCGATGCGATTGTCCTTCTGCCCTGCCGCAATGAGCCATTTCCCGGAGGGATCGATCGCAAAACTGCGTGGAAAATTAACCACGGATGGCACGCTCTCAACCATCGTCAGCTTGCCATCGGTTCCAATCGAGAATTGGGAGATCGTCTCGCAGCCTCGATTGGAGACGTAAAGCCATTTGGCCGAAGGATGACAGACCACTTCCGCCACGGTTACGCCTTCTTCCGATGTGCCCGGGGACAGCGTATCGACAACCTGTATCGAGGTGAGGTGCCCTGTCGCGGCATCGCGGGCAAAGACATCGATCGTATGGCCCATTTCGTTCGCCACGTAGACGAACTTCCCGTTCGGATGAAAAGCCAGGTGACGCGGGCCGCTGCCGGGCGGAACCTTGGCGGCGGGCGGATCGTTCGGCGTCAACGTTCCGTGGGCGGAATCGAATTTGAATGTCCAGACGCTGTCGCTGCCGAGATCGCACGAATAAAGAAATTTATTCTCCGGATCAGTATAGACCGAATGCGCATAAGGCTTTTTTTGGCGACTGGGATCGGGGCCGGAGCCGGTGAAGGTCATGAATGCCGTCCGGGTATCCAACGAGCCGTCTGGCTTGGTTTGGAAGCAGGCGATGTCACCAGCGCTATAATTCGCGACGAAAACATTGCGACCGGTTGCGTCCACGGCCACATGGCACGCTCCTTCTCCGCCTGACGGACGCTCGTTCAGCAGGACCAGCGGTCCGCCCGGCTGGACCGCGAACGCATCGACTGCACTGCCGTTCGATGTGCTGATCGCCGCGTAGAGAAATTTGCGGTCGGGAGAAAGCGCCAGAAAATTGGGGTTCTTCACATCGATGGCGAGATGAAGCGTTCCAAGTTTTCCGGTACCAGCGTCAAGGCTGCCCAGGTAAATGCCCTTACTGGTCGAGTGATCCGTCATCGTGCCGATATAGAATTGTTCGTCAGCCATGGCGGGAGCATGTCCCAGAACCAAAAAGAAAACGAGCCGGAGAAAAAACTTCATTTGATGGTGGCGAGCAGATCGCGCGCGCCGGGTAATTGGTCCGCGTGGCCGAGGAGGAGCACACGATCTCCCGGCAATAGAACTTCGTCCGAGTTGGGATTGATGATGCGCTGGCCGGCGCGCTCAATGGCCACGATACTCGTCCCGGTTTGCATCCGTAGGGGAATTTCCCGCAGCTTTTGTTCGACGAAAGTGGAGCCAGGTTGGATTTCAATGGTTTCCAGTTCCGCCTCGCGAAGAAGATCCGGCAGGACCTTGGGTTCATCCGCCGCCAGACGGGGAAGTTCGGCCAGCGTTTCAACCAGAGCCATTTCCGCACGGCTGTAGATACGGATCAACATGCTGCGAAAAAGGAACGCCACCAGCGTGACCAGCAGCAGCAGCGGCACCATGGCCATAAACGAACCCAGAATCGCCGTGCTGAGCAGGATCGTCAAAAAGGTCATGACCGCAAACGAGGCGAGAACAAATACCTGTCCAATGACCATTCGCGCTGACCCTCCGCGCCCGCTCGCCACCGGCACGCAGATTTCCGCGATCAGCGTGCTCATCGCCTGAATTTTCCGGGCGCTCGCGAGATAAATGGGTGAGGTGAAAAGAACCGCCCCCAGCCACGACAAAATATCCATAACCACGTCGGATCGAATCGGTTTCGGGAGGATCGTGTTGGGCAGGTTTGCGATCCAGGCAAAAAAAGCGAAAACACCCACCGTTAACAATACATTGATCAGCAATTGCCAGCCCATCCGCCGGACCAGCAAGACATGGGGACTCGGCGTGCCTTTTCCCAGCGAACCAATCCACGTCGTGTAAACCGACAACGCCTGCAGCATCGGTCGGGGTAGCGAACGATCGAGATAACCGACGATGGGATCGGTTCCCCGGATCAGGTACGGCGTGACCAACGTCGTGATCACCGACACCGCCACCGCGATCGGATAAAGAAATTCACTCGTCACTTTCAGCGTCACTCCCAGCGTTGCGATGATGAACGAGAACTCGCCAATCTGGGCCAGGCCCATCCCCACGCAGAGTGAAGTGTGCAGGTTCTTGCCACCGATGAACGCGCCAAAACTGCAGGTGAGCACTTTCCCAATAATTACCAGAAGCGACAGGATCAGGATCGGCCAGAAATATTCCCAGAGCATGTGGGGCACGATCAACATGCCGATCGTCACGAAAAAGATGGCGCTGAACATGTCCCGCACCGGCGCAATCAATCCCTCAATTTTGTGCAGCTGCCGCGATTCGGCGATCACCGCCCCGATCAAAAAAGCGCCCAGCGCCACCGAATAGCCCAGGATCGTCGCGACCAGGGCGATTCCAAAACAAAGCCCCAGCGAGGCAATCAGCAGCATCTCGTCGCTCTTGAATTTTGAAATGTAATCGAACAGCCGGGGCACGCCGATAAATCCCGGGATCAGAATCACGACGAAGAACACCGCCAACTTTCCCACCTCCCAACCGACCATGCCCACGCTCACCGTTCCGCTTTGTGCGAACCCCGACAACAGCGCCAGCAGGATGATCGCCAGCATGTCCTCGATCACCAGGATGCCAAAAATAATCTCCGCAAACGGTTCCTTGGTTTTGCCCAGCTCTGCCAATGCCTTGACGATGATCGTCGTCGAGGAAATCGACAGCATCGCGCCGAGGAAAACACTGTCCATCACGTTCCAGCCAAAGATCCGCCCCATTTCGTAGCCCAGCCACATCATCATGATGATTTCCAACAGCGCCGCGACGAACGCCGCCATTCCCACCTTGGTCAATTTGCGCAGGCTGAATTCCAAACCCAGCGAGAACATCAGCAGCACCACGCCCATCTCGCCCAGCGTCTTGATCGATTCCTCGTTCTGCACCAGCTCAAACGGCGGGGTGTAGGGACCAATGATCAAGCCGGCCAGGATGTAGCCGAGCGCCACCGGTTGCTTGAAGCGATGACACAGGATCGTCGTCACGCCCGCTATGAGCATGACAATCGCAAGGTCGTGAAGCAAATCAGCGTGATGCATGGCGCGGTGAGGTCAAAGGTCGAAAGTTAGGGCGTGTCTTCCCCGTTGGGCAAGCCCTCGTTGGAGGGTCAGCCTCCGGCCTGACCCATTTCAGGTCTCTACCGCCGCATGTCGCAACCGCAAACTATTCGCGATGACGGAGACGCTGCTCAGCGCCATGGCGGCGCTGGCGAACATCGGGCTGAGCGTCCATCCAAAGATCGGATAGAAAACTCCAGCCGCCACGGGAATGCCTACGCCGTTGTAAATGAAAGCGAAGAACAGGTTGAGCCAGATGTTTTTCATCGTCGCACGGCTCAATTTGATGGCGCGGACCAAGCCCCCCAGGTCGCCCTTGACCAGGGTGACGCCCGCGCTTTCCATGGCGACATCCGTGCCGGTGCCCATGGCGATGCCCACATCTGCCGCAGCCAGCGCCGGGGAATCGTTGACCCCATCACCCGCCATCGCAACCTGTGCGCCGCTCTCCTTGAGTTTTAAAATCACGTCCCGCTTTTTCTCCGGTGTGACTCCGGCTTCCACCTGGTCGATGCCGAGTTTGTCTGCGACTCGTTGCGCAGTCTCGGCGTGATCTCCCGTCAACATGACGATCTTGATTCCCAATCCGTGCAGCGCGGCGATGGCGGTGGGCGTGGTCGATTTGATCGGATCGGTCACGGCCAACAGCCCCGCCACCGTGCCATCCACGCTGACGAAGAAGACCATGTGTCCTTCCTTCCGCAAGACCGCTGCCTGCGTCGCCAACGCCTCGGGAACGCTGGCATCGGTGCGACCGACGGTGACCTGACGTCCTTCCACGCGACCACTCACGCCCTGTCCTGTGATCGATGCAAATCCTTCCACGGCGACAGGTTTTATATTCCGCAGATGCGCGCCGACCACGATGGCCGCAGCCAGCGGATGTTCGCTGGATGATTCAACCGACGCAGCGAGACGAAGGAGATCGTTTTCCGCCATGCCGGGCGACGTCGCCACGTGAGTCAACGTGGGCTTGCCCTCGGTCAATGTGCCGGTCTTGTCGATGGCAACGGTATCGATCTTCTCAAGCCTCTCGAGCGCCTCAGCATCCTTGACCAGCACGCCCAGTTGCGCGCCACGTCCCACGCCGACCATGATCGACATCGGCGTTGCCAGACCGAGCGCGCAGGGGCAGGCGATGATAAGCACCGCCACCGCGCTCACCAGCGCATGGGAGAAGCGCGGTTCCGGTCCCAGCCACACCCACGCGATGAAAGTCAAAACGGCACACGCCATCACCGCCGGAACGAAGTAGCCGGCCACGGTGTCGGCCACCCGTTGCACCGGCGCGCGGCTGCGTTGTGCCGCGCCGACCATTTGCACGATACGGGCCAGCACGGTGTCGTTGCCGACTTTTTCCGCCTTCATCACGAGCGTGCCCGTCCCGTTGATCGTGCCGCCAGTCACGGCGCTTCCTTTTTCCTTCGCCACGGGAATTGGTTCACCCGTGAGCATCGCTTCATCGACCGCGCTTTGCCCTTCCAGCACGCTGCCATCGACCGGCACTTTCTCACCAGGCCGCAAGCGCAGGCGATCTCCCACATGCACCTCCTCCAGCGGAATATCGACTTCGCTGCCATCGTCGTTGACCCGACGCGCAGTCTTCGGGGCCAGTCCGAGCAGCGCCTGAATCGCCTTTCCGGTCGCCGCCCGCGCTTTCAGTTCAAGGACCTGTCCCAGCAAGACCAAAACGGTAATGACGGCGGCCGATTCAAAATAAAGCTCCGGCATGCCGCCGTTCATTGACACCGGAAAGACGAACGGAAAAATCGTCGCAACCACACTATATAAATAGGCCGCGCCAGTCCCGAGCGAGATCAGCGTAAACATATTAAGATGCCGCGTGATCAGCGATCTCCCGCCCCGTACAAAAAACGGCCAACCCGCGCCCAGCACCACCGGCGTACTCAGCACCAACTGCGCCCACGCAATCGTGCCATGCCCCAGCGACTGTAGAAACCCGCCGAGACCGGGCACGACCATGCCCATGGAAAGAACCAGCACCGGAATCGTCAGCGCCAACCCGAACCAGAATCGCCGTGTCATGTCGCGGAGTTCGGCGTTGTCATCCTCCTGCGCTGCGCTCGCTGCCACCGGCTCCAGCGCCATCCCGCAAAACGGGCACGCCCCCGGATGATCCTCCCGAATCTCCGGATGCATCGGGCACGTGTACATCTTCGTCGCCACGTAAGCCGGATTCCGCTCCAACGCCATCCCGCATTTGGGACAAGCCCCCGGCTCATCACTCACCACCCCATCGCACATCGGACAAAAATACTTCGCCGCCTTCGCCGGGCTTACGTGATCATGGCCTTCGTCATTAGCCCCATGGCAACAAGAATGCCCCACCTCATCCTCAGATTCCGTAGGCGTATCCACCCTTGGAAACTACCGCCATTCCCCCCATCGGCAACCGCCTTCAATCCGAGGTAGCCGTCGTACCTCAGTTGGTAGCCGCCGATGTCCCTATCGGCGGATGTCTTTCCTCTGTCTTCGGTAGCCGTCGCACTCCGTGCGACGGTGCCTTTTCAAATTTTATCCCCATTAAGGCAACAAATTGCCCCGTTCCCGTTTTCTTGCCTTCGATTCAAGGCCCGGAGGGCCTCCAAGAAATTAGCCGGTGGTGATAACCACCGGTTGGATAAGGAAAAAGATTCGCCCCGGAGGGGCGATGGATCGCCGACTACAGATAATGTGGATCAAAAACGACACCGCTCTTTTGCAAAAGCTCCAAATATTCGTCCTTAAACGATCGTATCCGATGATGTTCCTCCTGACCGGCAATGCAATGCTTCACCGTTTCGCGTTGAGAGGCACTGACGGTAAAAGCCCCGTAACCCTCCTGCCAGGCAAAAGCGGACAGGCGAATCTCCTCATGCACCCAGCGCGAGGAGGAGCTTTTGATTTCACGCAGCACATCCGCCAGACGGTGGGTGGCACGCAGTCCGGCAAGGATATGGACATGATCCTCCACTCCTCCAACGATTTCCGGAACGACTTCCAACGAGGCAAGAATGCCTCCGATGTAGGCGTGAAGACGGGAACGCCAAGCCGGTGCGATGAGTCGCTCGTGATCTTTGGTGCCAAAAATCAAGTGATAATAAAGACTGAGATGCGTTGAGCTCATAAGCGATTCCGCCGCCCTATCAGGGCGGGTTGCCTTCCACCGTAGACCGGTGGTTGTCACCACCGGCTAATTTCCCCTCAACCCTCTGGGTTGGAGCAAACTTCTTCTCTGGCTGTGTTGTTCTAACTCTTCCCCGCATAAACTTTTCTCTCCGTTTCCTTCTCCGGAATATTCGTAAACGCAATGCGAGCCTCGCCATCCGCCACCTCCGGTTGCGCGCCGCCGAAATAGACGGTGTTGCGGCCGTAGGCTTGGTTCAGTCGATCCATCGCCTGGTCGAGCGCGAGGCGGGACGACTCCATGGTGGGCAGATGTCGCGTGACGTTATTTACGGCGGTGAGATGGAAAAAGGTGACGCCGACTTGCAGCGGCGAAGAAGCGGTAGCGGGATAACGTCGCCACATCAAATCGAAGATGCGGATGAACTCGAGCGTGTCCTGCGTCTCGAGAAAATTCATCTCGTCACCCCAATGCCGATGACCGAGAAACTTCACATGGACCGAAAGTCCCGCCGCGAGATAACCCAGTTTCCGCAACCGTGCCGCCGCTTTTTGCAGCAGACGATGCAGGGTCGCCTCCGCCAGTGGCTTGGTCCGGCATTTGGGTTCCAGCACATGTGAATGACCCACGGTGCAGCGCTCACTCGGCGCGCGCTCGACTTCCTCTCCGCGCAGCAGGGCATACATCCGGTCGCCCTCAATTCCGTTCCAGGCCCGGTGCAGCGTCTCCTTCGGCGCTAAGCAGAGTGCCCTCACGGTGCGGATGCCGCATTCATGCAGCCGCGTTTCCCGCGAGGCACCGATCCCGCAGAAATCGCGCAGTTCCAACCGGAAAAGACAGTCCGGCAACTCATGCTCATCGATCACAACGAGGCCGTTCGGCTTCTGCATGTCCGACGCGGTCTTCGCCAGGAACGGATTGGGCGCGATGCCGATGGAACTGCGCATGAACGGCATCGTCGAGGCGATATGCGCCTTGATTTCATGCGCCAAGCCAAGCGCCGTTTTGGGTTCGCACCAGCGCCCGCGCAGGTTGCAGCACATCTCGTCGATCGAGCGGATGGAAGTCACCGGCAGGCAGGAATCGACCATGGCGATAAGCTTGTGATGATACTCCACATAAAGGCTGGGTCGCGCCTCAACGACCACCAGCCCTGGGCACCGTTTCCGCGCCTCGCCCACATTCGTCCCCGTTTTCACGCCGAATTTCTTCGCCTCGTAGCTCGCCGCGATGCAACACGTGCTGTCCGTCATCACCGGCGCCACCGCCACCGGACGTCCGCGCAAATGCGGTAACTCCTGCTGCTCCACAGAGGAGAAATAAGAATTGAAATCAACAAAGAGAGCCCGAAGCGCCATGCCCCACTTTCCCGCACCGGAAAATGCGGTGCAAGATTATTATACATTTGTATTTTTGCCGGCATGATCCATGCCCGCAACCTCTTTTGCGGCTGTTCCTCCGGCATCGCGACCACTAATGAAAGGCTCATTTCTTTAATCGTCACTTGCCGAATGACGGAACTCATCCTTCCAATCAGCGATGGTTGTTAATCTAAATAAAGAATAGCGTAAAAAATTTCATGTCTCGTATTAAATATATTGGAGTTCTTTGCGGAATTTCGGTAGCTTCCCGAGATTATGAAGCTTACCTCCGGTCACTTTCGCTTCGGCCTGCTCTTGGCAGCTGCCTTGGCGCTCGCCGGGGCTCAGGCTTTCGGGCAGTCCACCATTACCCAAACCAACACCTTTTCGAGTTTGCCCGATCCCGCCGATCAGGACCTGATCTTCAACCAATTCGATCCGTCTCTCGGTACCCTTACTTCGGTTCAGATTGATCTCACCAATGTCGTTGTTAGCGGAACGGCCTCGGTCACCAACGAATCCGGAGGGAAAAGCAGGTATACCATTTCGCTCGCGGGTGATTATGTGATCACGGATTCCCACGGTAAAACCGTCGACGTGACGCTCACGACCCCCACCCAAAACAGCGGTAATATTAGTAGCGGCACGACTTTTACGACGACGACGGAAACCAGCGCACCGGTGGGCGTCAAATCGGTCCTCTTTTCGGATGCGCCAAGCCTTGCTCCCTACATTGGGAACGGTACCACCGGCGCCACCGTGGTCCTGACCAGTGACAACAGTGTCGACGTGGTCTCCGGGGCCACGCCGAATACGACCTCGCAGATTTCCACCGGTAGCGGCACCTACGAGCTGATCTACACCTACACTCCGGTGCCCGAGCCTTCAAAATCCGCCATCTTCACCATCGGCTTCGCGATGTGCCTGCTCGTCGGGCGCACTTTTATGAAGCGTCGCGGTCTCAACGTACCGTAAGTTTCCTCGTTCCTGTCCTCGTGCAAAGACGCGGACAGGTGCGTTTTCTGGTGCGTGCTGCCAGTTTGTCCGGGGTGAAAAAAACTCCAGCCTGACGCGGTGTTTTCTCTTTCTTGCCGCTTTATGTAACTTCTCGTCCCGATCGGCGTCTAATCCGGTATATGGCACCTTCTCTTTCCCCGCTTTTGCGGGTGACTTTGCCTCTCCTGCTTCTCATTGCGCCGTTTGGGATAAGCCGGGGCCAGGAAACGCCTGCCGATCCGGCCCAGGTCGTCCACGTTCTTAACCGCATCACCTTCGGGCCGCGTCCGGGCGATGTCGAGATGGTGGAAAAAATGGGCATTCACAACTACATCGAGCAGCAGTTGCATCCCGAGACCATCGACGATTCTGCTGTCGAGCAGACCGTCGCGCAATTCGAACTGCTCCAGATGACGCCCGAACAACTGGTTACGGTTTACGACGACGATATCAAAAAGATCCTTAAAAAGGCGAAGAAGGCCGCCGATGCCGCGCTAGCGACCAATCCATCAGCCGCGACGCCGTCTGGAACCATGTCGGCCATGCAGTTAGCGGTTGCTCCGGCAACCGCTGGACAGAACCAAGTCGAATCCCAAGCCACGCCCGGTCAGGATCCCAAGCTCACCCCGGCCCAGAAGCTCGCCGAGGCGGGCACCTTCCGTTCCGTCGCCGCCATCGGTCAGATCGAACAGGCCAAGCTGGTGCGGGCCATCGAATCTCAGCGGCAACTTCAGGAAGTGCTCGTCGATTTTTGGGATAATCATTTTAACGTCGACGTCAAAAAGAAAGCCGTCCGCGTCCTTGTCATCACCGCCGATCGCGATGCCATCCGTCCCCATATCTGGGGTAAATTCCGCGATCTCCTCGAGGCCTCGGCCAAAAGCCCCGCGATGCTGGCTTACCTCGACAATGCCACCAGCACCGTGGCACATACAGTCACGCCGATGGAGGTGACCATGACCGAGATGGTGGATGCCAGGATGACGCAAAACGGAAACGCAGCCCTGGCCCCGCCCGTCCCGGTAGTCGGACAGAAGAAAGGCGGCATCAACGAAAACTATGGCCGCGAATTGATGGAGCTTCACACCCTAGGCGTCGATGGCGGTTACACCCAGCAGGACGTAACGGAAGTCGCCCGGTGTTTCACCGGCTGGTCGATCGATAAAAATACCGGCGAGTTCGCCTTCCATGCCCGGCAGCACGACAACGGCGCCAAGGTTGTCCTCGGCCACAACATCCCGCCGGGCGGCGGCATCCAGGACGGCGAGACTGTTCTCGAAATTCTCGCTTCAAGCCCAGCCTGCGCTCACTTCATCTCGCGCGAACTTTGTCAGCGCTTCGTGGCTGATAACCCGCCGCCCGCCCTCGTCGATCGCATCGCCGGTGTCTTCACCGCCACGGGTGGTGATTTGCGCGCTGTCACTGAGGCGATTCTCACCAGCCCCGAGTTCTTCGCTCCTTCGGATTACGGCAACAAGATCAAGTCCCCGCTCGAGTTCACCGTCTCCGCCGTGCGTGCCACCGATTCAAACATCATCGCCAAGCCGCCAGCCCCCTTCGACAAGGCTCTCCCCGCGATTGAAGGCGGCGCCATCCTGGGTAAAGGCCAGGCGGCGGATCGCATGGCCCAACGCCCGCGCCAATCGCTCAATTTCCACCTCTACGAATTGGGCGAGCCCCTCTTCGCCTGCACGCCGCCCACCGGTTACAAGGAAGATTCCAGTACCTGGGTGAGCCCCGGCGCGTTGATCGAGCGCCTTAATTTTGCCATGGCCCTCACCGATCAAAAGCTCAGCGATGTTCGCTTTGATCCCTCAAAGATTCTGGCCGGAGCCGATCTCGACAAGCCCGATGCCGTCCTCAACCAATGCATCTCCGTTCTGCTCCAGAACAATGTCTCCGACTCCACCCGCAAGGTCCTCACGGAGACCGCGCTGCCCAAGACAGGCGACAGCACGGTCAATCCTTCCAAACTCATCGCGCTTATCATCGGCTCACCTGAATTCCAAAGGAAATAACACCATGAACGTTAACCGCAGAATCTTTCTCAAGCAGGGCGCTCTCGCCTTCATGTGCATGGGTGCCGGTCCGTCGTGGGGACCCAGTTTTCTCCGCAACACCGCCTTCGCCGCCGATCTCGGCTCCTCGACCAACAACAAGATTCTCATCTGCATCTTCCAGCGCGGCGCGGTCGATGGACTTTCGATGGTCGTCCCTCACGGAGATCCCTTCTATTACCAGAACCGCACCGATATCAGCCTCGCCCCTCCGACCCAGGCCGCTGGCGAAAACACCGTGCTCGATCTCGACGGCTACTTCGGTTTCAACCCAGCGCTCGCCCCGCTTCTGCCTCTCTTTAAGGGAGGAAATCTTGCCGCCATCCAAGCCTGCGGCTCGCCCAATGCCTCCCGCTCGCATTTCGACTCCCAGGATCTCATGGAAGCGGGCGTCGATGAAGACAAAAGCGTCGCCGACGGTTGGCTCAACCGCCTCATCGGCTGCTGTCCTGAAGACGCTGCCAAGAAGACTGCCTTCCGCGCCGTTTCGATGACCGCAGGTACTCCGCGCAGCCTTCAGGGCGAGCAGG
>Ga0207004_1106_pt1 | contig 21340 bp, 23 predicted proteins | sample Alteio_BWMinCont_86_FD_153468 | JGI IMG/M metagenome (GOLD analysis project Ga0207004, IMG submission 153468) | Enriched cells from forest soil in Barre Woods Harvard Forest LTER site, Petersham, Massachusetts, United States -... | ecosystem: Environmental > Terrestrial > Soil > Temperate forest >...
TTACCAGTCTGGAAAAGACAAAGAATCTTTTTTATTCAACTTAATAAATTTTAATTTAAATTCATATTAGATTGTAATGTTACAGACACATCTGAGACAAAAAATCAAATAACTTCAATACAACTTTTTTCAATTCCAGCTCCAATGCCGATATTTTACGTCAAAGAATCTGGCGTAAAAAACCATATATATTTACCAAATCTATCATCAGGAATGTTAAAGGTATTACTTATTGTTACAGATATTTTAACACTTCCAGATGATGCAATATATATTATTGATGAATATGAAAACTCACTTGGTGAAAATGCAATCGACTTCTTACCGGCACTACTATTAGAGCAACAGGGGAATAAGCAATTCCTTATTACATCACATCATCCGTATTTAATAAATAAAATACCTGTATCAAATTGGTATGTGTTGTGTCGCACTGGAGCTAAGGTTGAAATTAAATATGGTAAAGAGCTAGAAAAAAGATACGGGCGCTCAAGTCAAAAGTCCTTCATACAGCTTATCAATGATCCATTTTTCAACAACCTGGATGAGTAATGAACATTTATGTTGTAACTGAGGGCCCGTCCGAAAAAAAAGTATTTAAATCCTGGATACGTCAAGTAAATCCATCGATAAGCCCCGTTGAAACAATAGATAAAGTAAAAAATAATAATTTTTATATAGTTAGTGGTGGCGGTTACCCTCAATATCTTGATGTTATTGACGCTGCAATTTTTGACGTAATCTCAATTTATGAAAACGCTACTCCACTATTCAACCGATTAGTGATTTGTGCAGATTCCGAAGATTATACATTTAAAGAAAAACTTCAAGAAATTAAGAATCATGTGCACCGCAATTTGGCAGGTAAAAAAACAAAAATCGATATTAAAATCATTATCCAACATTATTGTTTTGAAAGCTGGTGTTTGGCAAATCCTAAAATTGTAACTAGAAACATCAAGATTCCAGAATTATCCACATTTCTGAAACATTTTAATGTGAAGGATTCCGATCCCGAAAAAATGCCCTCTTTCTCAACTCGATCCCTAAATAGAGCCCAATTTTCCGAAGAATATTTAAGGCTGCTATTCCAAAATAAAAATATAACCTATAGCAAAGGCAACCCAAGATATGTCCAGGAGCCAACATATTTCGAACAGCTGAAAAAAAGATATGACACAACAAATCATATTCAAAGTTTTGGAGAGTTTTTAAAAGCGTTTTTATAAAAAAACATTCACAATAGTTTAACAGTCGAGTAATCCCTCTCAATACATTAAAGTTTTCAAAAGACAATGTCGATACAGTGTCATATGCTAATCAAGTGAAACTTGCTGATATGGAAAACAGTGAAAACAAAGAAAACGCTAAAATCATAGATTTACATTGGAAACATTTTGAGTTACATGCTAAGCAACGCATTCAAACCTTTTACATTTTTCTTTTTCTCATGGTGGCGATATTCTCTGGATACTTCAAAATCCTTGATGAGAATTCTTTTCCTTTTTTTAAAATATTATTAATGTTTACATCCGCAATAGTTCAACTGGTGTTAATCCACTCTTTTCATGGGTTAGATCATAGGAATGACCAGATGATATGTGCAGCAAGAGATTGCTTGATATTCGATGAAAAAAGCATGAGCGAATCAGATCGATTATTCACTCAAATTAAAGCCCACACTAGCGAACATAGAATGAGAAGATTTAGAAACTATTTTGACTGTGTGTTTTTTGCATTTGGAATAATTGCGAGCCTAGTTCTTTTTGCTTCTGTTTTCGCTATGGGCTGCTATGTTCAGTGCCATTTTTGAGAAAACCCCATTCAGCACACAAATTCACCAGCAAGCATAGCCCGGATCTTTAAATGCAAGATCTCACGTAGGATGGGTCGTGCACGGTCATCCGTGCATGACCCATCATCTTAGGATCCTCGCCAACTGGATTGCAAATTGTCGCCGTACTGCGGCGGCAATTTCTTCAACGCTAATAATAAGCCTATAATGCCCCATACAAACATCATCTTAAACCATTTGCCATGGGGTATCGGTCATACAATTTTGTAATACACAACCTGATGGGTTACGCTGCGCTCCACCCATCCTACAGTCCGTAGCATTTACCAGGCTATATCTGATTTTTCGGATATTAAACAGAGCAACGAATGCAAGATGGTTCGTGCATGACCCATCATCTTAATGCACCCTACTACACCTGGTTCAAAACCAATTTTCTGTAACTAAACACCAATATTAGAGCAGAAAGCATCCCCGCTATTCCTACAATCATCTCAAGCCCTTCAAATGAAAGCTTTTGATCAATTAAATACCCAAGCAGGCTAATCCCTGCAATGCTGCCCAGACGCCCATACGTTTGCGCTCTTGTTTCAGCTTCTGAAAATGTATTTGCATCAAAATTGGACTGCACAGTCGTGCTGATACGATTCACCACAAAGGCAAACATTAAACCGAATGCCAGTAAGGCACCGCCTTTTAAAGGGCCATTCAAATACGCTCCAAAAGCCAGAACAACCCCCATCAAAAAAACCATTCGCAAATAGTTTTCAAAAGACCATTCTTTCTTTGCAATGCCCATTGCAACCAAACTCATCATAATCCAAAAACCAGCATACAAGGGTATGGGACTATGGAAAAATCTATCGACTGTTGCAGATCCCGACAAAGCAAATGCATTCGCAAGGATGAAGAATATCCCGCCAAATGCAAAATTCATGCATCCCAAGTGCAACTTATGCCACTTAGCCCATGCGCCGCTGAGCCCAGAATATACTGATTTTTGAGATTCATTGACTTCGGGATTTGCAGGTCTCAATAAGCTCAAATTCCAATATTTATTATAACTATAGAAAAATGCAAGTGAAGCAATTGCACTTAAACCAGCAGATGCAAATATATAACTTACCCAAACATCTTGATCAAAAAGTATCAGCGCCAGGGGTGCTAACAAAGGCGCCCCCCTTGTTGCAAAATTCGCAACTGCATTTAATTGCTGAAATGGCTTTTGAGTTAAATCCGCAACATCACGGGTAAATCGCTGACGGTAAATCCGGCAAGATAAAGAAAATAAAGACCATACTGCATAAGCGATTAAACCAACATATTCATCAAATAGAAATGCGAATCCAAATATCAGTAAGAAGAAACAATCACCCAACGCAAGCATAAGGTAAACATTTTTTTTCAGGTTAAGATCGTTTTTACGAATTTCATCTATTTTATTTGCAAGCCTTCCCCCAATCAGAAACATCAGGACCGGCTCAGATAACGAAAATAGCGCAATTAAAGCACCGTAATTTTTATGCCCAATAAGATTAAAGGCAATAAGATAGAACAGACCGCCTAAGGCGGTCTGTTGCAGTAGATATGTCGCTGTAACAAAAATGAATTTTTTCATTTATCAATCACAACACCAAGATCCAGGCTTTGTACCACTGGACGACACAATCCATTGAGACACAAAGGCATGATTTGGCAAATCTTGTTTCTTGATGACATTTACTGTTGAAACGCGATTTCCAGCATCAGATGTTTCATGCAAAACCTCGTCATCATTGATATCAAAATGTTTATGGATTCGCCATAATCCAAAGCGGCCATCCATATCCTGATATTCAGATAACAACTTCATATATGCACCGAAAAATTCTGACTCCCGCGCATTAAGTCCCATATTTGCAGTTTCCATGTATTTTTACTCCTAATAATACAAATACAATACTTCTACCAGTAATGAGAGAAGTCTGGTCAAGGTAAATGAATACTTTATGAATGACAACTTAAAAAGCACCCGTATAAATACAGTATGCGGGACGAAAGCCTGAGTTCGTAGGGTGGCAAAGCTTCGCCGTCCCTTTGTGTTAAATTGTTGCTGCGGGATGCCTTGGATATGACTATTCGGGTAGGCTCCATCAAAAAGCAACCTGCAAACGCCTTTTCTGAAGCGAATCCAACTATTCTGGGGGTTAGAGATATGAGCATTTCTTGTGAGCGGCGGGAAGAAGTCGAAGTAATCACCGCAGTAGAACTTGAACAAGCGTTTCTTGATGACAAAGAAATACAGCTTATTGACGTAAGAGAGCCCCACGAGCACGCAATGGCCTCACTGGGCGGAACGTTGATTCCTCTTGCACAGTTAGGTAGCCACGTCGGCCGACTTGACCCTAGTAAATTTACAGTTATTTATTGTAAATCGGGGATACGCAGTCATCATGCGGTTTTGCAACTTCAGTCGGTTTACAAAAATATGAGGTGCCTCAACCTTAAGGGAGGCATCCAAGCTTATATCCATGAAAAATGCAAAACGAATCTTAGGACTGGCCCCCAAAAGGTATATGAGTGAAAACCCATGCAATTAAGCCAGCGCCTGGGTGAACCCACGGGCGGTAGGATGGGTGAAGCGCAGCGTAACCCATCAAGTTGAGGCTCGGTGTGCGAATAAAATGTTCTTTGACACACAAATGAATTTAAAGGTTGCAAAGGCATGGACCTTTCACAAAGTTGAAAAGATAACTTCCCCGGTATACGCTAACACTCAAAAACTTTGATGCGTATAGGTATAACCATGTTTGACAAGACCCTAAAAGGGCCATTTTTACGTTTTTGCCGTAATACAGATGAAAACGTGTCCATGCCGGAACTGATGGCCAAACTTCAACTGCTTTTGGAAAATCCTCATCTTGATGTGAATAGGGCTACGGCTGGCGATGGATACACACCGGTCCTTTTGACTTTAGGAGTTGACTATCGATTCAATGATAGAAATAGATATTTTCCTGAGCTTACGCAATTGCTTCTCAATTGCCCGAGGATCAATCCAAATAGCCCTACGTGCAACACTTCAGAGCCTTTGGTTCATCAGATGCAACGCATTTATCACCGCACCTTCAATATTTTTACCAAGGGATTTGAGCCTGTGGTGGATTACAAGGGTTATGCTGCTAAGGATCAAGAAATAGATCTGAATATTATCGTTCTATTCTTAAAGCATCCTAACTTTAAGCCAGAAAGGATTCAACGCTCTGAATTCGAATTTTTTTGTAATGAACGTTTCAATATTTTTGAATCTGTGAAAAGTCAAATTTTGACGTTATCGTCATCGACAGAATATAGCTTGGTTATAAAAAATATTCAGCTACTGTATGAAAAACTGCAGGATGCGGTTTACTCTGTTCAACGCTTATATTCACCATTGGAACCAGCTTTTAATACGCTGATAGATCTGCTCAATGCACGTCGTGATGTCGCCATAAAAACTGAAAATGCAGCTGATGTGTCTGCTCTGTTTTGTATGATGCAACTTACGCAAGAGAAGCATTCAGAGAATGAAGATGAGGCGTCTTCTTTGCTGAAATTTAAAGATGATTCAACAGATCCTGCCTTGATAAAATGGAAATTGGTCTTTAATGTATGGAAGGTCCTTCCTAATCAAGATGTTCAGGATCTATTTGCAAATAGAGTGGCGGGCACTCAAAATGATCTCATTCTAAAGCAAGATTTCAAAAAAGCTGTTACACGCCAGGTACTCCATTACTCCAAATAAATCCTAAAAGCGTAGCCCAATTAAACCTGATGGGTTACGCTGCGCTCCACCCATCCTACAGTCCGTAGCATTTACCAGGCTTGGATATTAGCCTGATTAAGGCGTTATCAGGATCTTCCTTGGTTAGCCGATTATCGCTTTGGGTTCCATATACTCCTGCAGCCCAAAGATCCCACCTTCCCGACCGATCCCCGACTGTTTGAACCCACCGAAGGGAGCAAGCGGATCGTGACTTAATGTGTTGATCAGAACCCGACCAGCAGCGAGTTTTCGCGCCACACGGTTGGCCCTTTCCGGATCTGTCGAGCTGACATAGGCGATAAGGCCGAATTCTGTGTCATTGGCCATTTGAATGGCCTCGGCTTCCGTCTTATATGTCATTATTGACAAGACAGGTCCGAAGATTTCTTCCTTCGCAATACGCATGTCGCGGGTGACATTGGCGAACACGGTAGCCTTCACAAAATTCCCATCCTCAAGCCCGGTAGGATGACCTTCCCCGCCGATAACGAGTTCCGCGCCTTCCTCGATGCCCGATTTGATGTACTCCTGAACCCGCTTATACTGCTTTGCGTTGGCCAATGGGCCGAGGGTAACATCCTTGTTCCTCGGATCGCCCATTTTGATTTGTTCGACAGCCGCTTTAACCAATCGCTTCACTTCGTCGAGACGGTCTTCCGGCACGATCAGGCGCGAAGCTGCGATACAGGCCTGCCCGTTGTTCAAGTAGCAAGCGTTGACCGCCATCGGGATCGCCGTAGAGAAATCAGCATCTTCCAAGATGACATTCGGTGACTTGCCCCCGAGCTCCAACGTTAAGCGCTTCATTGTGTCCAAAGCATTTTTTGCGACAAGCTTTCCGACTTGCGTCGAGCCGGTGAAAGCAATCTTCTGAATGTCGGGACTTTTCGTTAACTCCGTCCCGACGACTTCACCGAGCCCGGTCACGAAATTGATGACGCCTGGTGGCAAACCGGCTTCATGAAAAGCATCCATCAACACTTCCGTTTGCATCGCACTCATCTCGCTTGGCTTGATAACCACCGTGCATCCAGCCGCGATCGCCGGTGCCACCTTGATCGCTATCGAACCGGCGCTCGAATTCCATGGCGTAAATATGCCCACCACGCCCACTGGTTCCATCACGACTTTGGATGTTCCGACAGTTTTGATCAGCTCGAAGTCTTCAAGAACTTCCTTGAAGTGCAAGAAAATATTCGCTGCAAGGTTGTTGGAACCCTTTGCACGATCTTGCGGGGCGCCATACTCCAGCACCGTTGCCTCAACCAGTTGATCCATTCGTTTAACAACCGCATCATGCAATCGTTGCAGGCAGTTTATCCGGTATTCTTTGCTGGTTTGCGAGAAGGTATTTAAGGCCTCTTTCGCTGCATCAATGGCTTGTCGTGTGTCAATTTCATCTGCCATGGTGACCTTGCCAATAACCCGATTGTTGGTCGGGTTCACCAAATCGACAACCTGGGTTCCATGAGGAATAACGAATTGGCCGTTGATATAGGCGCGATTAAAGGCTCTTTCTGGAGTTGCAGTTTCACGTGTGTTCATTTGTGGCCCCCTTCATGCAATTTCAGCTTTACCAATGCTTGATTTGTTCGTACGTAAGGATAGCTCCCAGGAAGTGACATGAAATGTTACAATCTTATTTTCATTACCCCCGATTTAATAATGATGAAAAAATCACCCAACCCCCATTGCCCTTGCTGCAGCGATATGGATTATACGCACTGCTGCAAACCGTATCATGATGGATTGGCCGCCCCAACAGCATTGGCTTTGATGCGCTCTCGGTATAGTGCTTATGTGTTACGGTTGACGCCTTACCTGCTTGCTACCTGGCACCCTGAAACCTGTCCACAAAATTTAAATCTGAATGATTCCATTCAAACAAAATGGCTAGGGTTACAGATAAAGCAATATAAAAACACAGATCCCACACATGCCATTGTTGAATTTGTAGCGCGTTATCGCATTGGGGGTGAGCCCGCATCAAGATTGCATGAAACCAGCCAATTTGTTCTTGAGAACGACCGATGGCTTTATGTAGATGCCCTCCATATTGATGGTATGCATTCAGAGGACAATAGTAAGACTCTTTAACCCCGTTACTGGATTCACCCATCTGGCTACGCTGTTTTATATAGAATTTTTGGGTCAACAAGCGTAGCCCAAACCTTTAAATTCAAGATCTTACATAGGATGGGCAGTGCCCGCCTTCGTGCATGACCCATCATCCTTATTGATTTAATGCAAATTATAACTTACGCTATATGAAATAACGCAAGCGTTAATTTACATTAGGCGGCAATTATGCGTGCATTGGCACCTCTCCCTATTCCTGTAAAACGCGCCTTACGCAAGCTGGGGCAAGACATTCATGACGCGCGTCGTCGGCGCCGAATACCCACTGCCCTGATGGCCGAACGGGCTTCAATCAGCCGTATGACCCTGACAAAAGTTGAAAAGGGCGATCCAGCGGTTTCATTGGGGATCTATGCAGCAATATTATTCGTGCTGGGTATGACGGACAGACTCGCTGATATTGCCGATAGCCGATATGATGGCATTGGGCTCACCTTGGAAGAGGCAAACTTACCTGAGCGCATTCACTTGAATCGAAAACGCAGGGAGGGCAGCAAAAGTGCCGGAACCCAAGAATAAAGCATTTGTCTCAATTCAATTGCATGGAACCAACTACCTTGTGGGTAAACTTTGGGCACACCATCGCAAGGGCAAAGAAAGTGCTTCATTTGAATATGAAAGTGCGTGGCTTAACAACCCAATGCGTTTTGCTTTAGAGCCCAATCTTGCGTTGACTCAAGGTTCGTTTCATACCGAAGCCGAAAAATCCATGTTTGGTGCAATTGGCGATTCCGCACCCGATCGCTGGGGACGTATATTGATGCGTCGCGCAGAAAGCAAAAATGCAATGTTGGAAAACCGTGATGTGCGCACACTGAGCGAATTAGATTATTTGTTAGGGGTTCATGATATTTCAAGACAAGGTGCATTAAGGTTTTCTTATGCACCTGATGGCCAATATTTGGCAGAAAGCAATACCAATCCCGTGCCCCCCTTGGTGAAATTGCCAAAACTTTTGGCAGCGACAGAACGGTTTATCGAAGATAAAGAAAATGTCGAAGATTTAAAATTGCTTCTTGCGCCGGGTTCTTCCTTGGGAGGCGCCAGACCAAAAGCATCTGTGATTGACTGTGAAAATAAACTAGCAATTGCCAAATTTGCCCATAAAGATGATGAGTTCCCTACTGTTCAATGGGAAGCTGTGGCGCTATCTCTTGCAATGGAGTCTGGGATAAAAACACCAAAGTGGTGGTTAGAAAAGATAAATGGCAAAGCCGTATTGATTCTGCAACGATTCGACAGAGAAGCACAAAATAGAATTCCATTTATTTCAGCAATGAGCATGATAGGAGCAAAAGATAACGAGCAACATAGTTATTTAGAGCTTGTAGATGCGCTTAGGCAATATGGCTCACAACCCAAATACGATATGGCAGCATTATGGCAACGCATTGTGTTTAATATTCTGATTTCTAATACGGATGATCATTTGCGAAACCATGGTTTCTTATATCTTAATGAAAAAGGATGGTCACTTTCACCGATTTATGACGTGAACCCCACGCCAACCAGCATCAAACCGCGTATTTTAACAACCACCATTGATCTGGATAACGGAACGGCTTCTTTAGATTTGGCTCTGTCCGTCGCGGATGAATTTGGTTTAAAGCCAATAGAAGCAAAAGAAATTATCAAAAAAACAGGAAAGGCCGTTTCATCTTGGAAACGACATGCCCAAAATTTGGGGCTAACCAATACAGAAATTACACGAATGGAAACGGCTTTTGTACATAATGATTCTAAAATGGCAATGCAATAGCACCGCTAATCCGTTCATGGTTAAACCAAGGCAACCTTATGGCTTTCAAACCAATCCATCAATTCATCTTTTGAAACTTGGCTTGCTGCGCAACGTTCAATAATATCAGCAAAAGTGTTGGAAGCCTTTCCTTGTATGCCAGGATATTCCAGATCAAGTTCATGTAAATTTAATAATGTCACCGCAGCCAAGGCGCCTGTCCTTTTATTTCCATCCATAAATGCATGTGATTTAACAAGATAGTAACAAAGCACTGCAGAAATTTTGACAATGATGTGGGTTATTCCCTTCTGCGCAGATATATTGATTTAATTTAACAATCGCAACCGTTTCTGGAATGAATATTTTCACTTCAACTTATCCATGGCATCTTTGTGATTTTTAAATGCGCGCTTTCCAACATTCAAAAATGTTTCCGCATCAACAGGAATGAGCTCTATAACCTGCTTTTGTGAAATAAATTGCTCAACTGCAAGATTAATTAGCGTAGAAAATTGCAAAGATGTATTTTTTTGCAAGTAATCCTCTACACGATGCTCTAAACCTGCATTCAAGCGAACTGACTTTGGTAGAGACATGTTCATCACTCCAAAACACACACATGTATTATATATAATACATTTGACTACAGTTTACAATAAATCAAGAAACGGTATTCAGTGTACCTTCACTTAAATAATATCCTTTGCTTGGCACACGCAACCCACTTACAGCTCATACCCAAATTTTTTCAATATAAACGTCATCAAAACATACCCTATTAACATGGTGAGGGTTGCCAATAGCAGGCTCAAATAAAACGGCTGCCCGTTTCTTAAAAAATCACATCAACGGGTGATTTTTCCAAAATCCCCATTATTAACATCATCGATAGCTTGCGCGATTTCTTCCTGCGTGTTCATGACAAAAGGCCCGTAACCCACAATCGGTTCATCAATGGGTTCACCACTTAGTAGCAGTAAAACAGCGTTGCCATTCGCTTCGACTGTGAAACCGCTACCAGAGCGATCTAACAGCACCACCTGCGCCTCGCGGGCAATGTCTTGGCCATTGACTTGCACCGTGCCATGCACCACTACAATGGCTGTATTCCAGCTATCAGTGGCGGGCAATTCAACTGTGATCCCAGGATTAAGGCGCAAGTCCCATACATGCATGGGTGAGAAAGTATGTGCAGGGCCCTTGTGTCCGGCGTAGTCACCGGCAATGACGCGCACTGTCCCGGCACCTTCAGGCAAGGGCACCGAGGGGATGGTATCGTTCAAGATCGTCTGATACCCCGGTGCGGACATCTTGTCTTTGGCTGGCAGATTGACCCAAAGCTGAATCATGTCCAACGTGCCACCTGTGCGAGAGAAGGATTCTGAATGGAACTCTTCATGCAATATGCCGGAAGCCGCCGTCATCCATTGCACATCTCCGGGGCCAATCACACCACCATGCCCAGTCGAATCACGGTGCGCCACTTCCCCGTTGTAAACAATGGTGACTGTCTCAAAACCGCGGTGTGGATGCTGCCCAACACCTCGTGGAACACCTGTTGGCGGAAAGTCCGCAGGCCCGGCACGATCCAATAACAAAAATGGACTGAGCGTCTTACCATGACTTTGGTATGAAAACAGTGAGCGTACGGGAAAGCCGTTGCCAACCCAATGCTGCTCTGGCGCATTGTAGACAGCGATCACCTTTTTCATCCCACTCTCCAAAGCTGTCGCGAGAATTTATATCATGCGTAGGGTGTGTGGAACGCAACGAAACACACCCTACTCAAGCCTACCCTAATTTACCTCTGGCTTACAGCATGCACTTTTCAGCAGCTTGCTTGATAAGCTTGGCCACATCGTCTGGGCGGCTGATCATTGGCACATGGCTGGCGCTGACCTCAGCGGTCGTGGCATTCATGCGTTTGGCATACATGCGTTGCAACTCAGGATTAATAGATTGATCTTGAGTTGATACCAAATACCAACTTGGAATTGTCTTCCAAGCAGGTGTGGAAAACCGTTGGTTGCCAAAAATTTCTCCTGCAATCGGTCTTTGCACTGCAGCCATGACACTGCGTTCAGGTTCAGACACATCCGCCGCGAACGTCTCTGCAAATTTAGAACGGTCTAGGTAAAGGAATCCCGCTTTGTCGGGTACAATGCTTGAGGTGATCTTGGCTGGGTATTTCTCAAACATCGGTGCCAGGCCTTCACCGCTGTCTGGCCCGAACGCAGTAATGTACACCAGGGCCTTCACATTCGGCGAACCCATTGCAGCAGTGGTGATCACGGCGCCGCCATATGAATGGCCAACCAAAACAACTGGCCCATTTTGCGCTGCAATCACACGTTTGGTTGTGGCAATATCATCCTCAAATGTCACCATGGCGTTTTGAACGGCGGTCACGTTATAACCTTCTTTCTGAAGAAGTGGAATGACGTGCGCCCAGCTAGAGCCGTCAGCAAATGCACCATGAACCAAGACAATCGAAGGTTTGTTGTTGTTCATCATAATCTCCTACTATTTATACCCATATCAGCTGGCAAAATTATAGTAAATCCGCGGAATGAAAATGGCTTTTAAGTGGGCGATTGCACAGTAAGCTGAAGCAGGATAAATTTACGATTTAAAATCAAGCATATGCGCCAACTCAAACCCAAAAATCCCAACAACCAAATTGTTGGGAAATTCTTGCATTCTCACATTGTTGAGGTTGACGCAATTGTTATAATACTCTCGTCTGTCTGCAATATCGGATTCTAACTCAGAAATGCGGGCGATGAGTCTTTGAAAATCTTCGTTTGCTTTTAAATCCGGGTATTTTTCTGATACTGCCAGCAATGATCCTAAACCATTTCGCAAGGCCCCTTCGGCAAGCCCAAGCGCCTTCACGTTACCAGATTGGTTTGCCTCGTAAACCTTGCCGCGGGCAACCATGACATCCGTCAAGGTTTGGCTTTCAAATGTCATGTATTGTTTGCAAGACTCAATTAACTTTGGCAGTTCGTCGTGTCGTTGTTCCAATAAAACAGAGATATTGGCATAACTTTTTTTGACATTATTTTGAAGCGCAACCAAACGGTTGTAGATGATAATAAAAAACGTGGCCACGCCAACCAAAAGAATCAATAAAATGGCGCTGCTGAAGGTCATGATAAACCTCTGAAATAAAGCATGGTTTCCAAAATGCAAAATGTCACAGTGAAAACAAAAGCATACGCCCCTAGCCTGCATTTGTATTCAAATGACAGATCCTCTTCATCTAAACCAGACAAAACAAACGGATAATGTGATTCATCATCAGGCAATAACATATGCTCGTGTTGATTGTCGGCATTGGTGATGGTGACAAATTTTCCCAACGCATACAATTGGGTGGTGGGAACAAAATACGTTTCCTCATACCGTGAAGCACTCGGTTTAAAAAATGAAAAAAGCATCCGTTTGAATACATTGTTACAAAGCGTCGACGGGCTTGCAATTTCACCAATCCAAATATCCTTCTGCGTTCCCACGATTTCAGCTTTTGCAGGATCAATCAAGCACTCACCCGTTCCGTCAATTATACGAATGAACATATTGCTGGTTTCAACATATTCCTGCTTTTGACCCGCTTCATTGTATGTATACGATTTAATACGACACCAAGTACAAGGCCGCCTGCCCATTTTGGTCAATAAAGTTTCGCCTTTTGGGTTCATCTGTATTCCAGAAAGGGCCACATAACCTTGCGCGGCAGATCGGATTTTTGAAACCGGCGTGTCAGATACTTCCAACGCCCTTCTTCTTAGACTAAATAAAAGATAAGCTGAACAAAGTACAATTGCAAAATCCAACCCCAACAGCGCCACATAACGGCTGTAAGGCAGATTTAACAAACCTTCCATTATGCAAACATTCCTTTCAAATCCACATCACTTGTTGTGGCTTTATCAAAATGCAATAAATCAGCCTCTTTGAAATTACACATACGCGCCACAATTACAGGTGGGAATTGTGCAATTTGCACGTTATATCTTTTCGCTGTGTCATTGTAATCGCTGCGCTTTTCTGCAATATCAGTTTCCAATCCGGTAATGCGTTCCTGCAATTTTTGAAAATCTTCATTGGCTTTTAAATCCGGATAATTTTCAACTGTCGCCATTAAAGCGCCCAACCCTGTTTGCAAAGCCCCCTCTGCCGCTCCCATGGCTTTGATATCACCAGATTGTCTTGCTTGATAGGCTTTGCTGCGTGCATCCATCACATCGACCAATGTTTTTTGCTCAAAGCCCATATATTGTTTACAAGTCTCAACCAATTTGGGTAACTCATCGTGCCTTTGCACCAGTAACACATCAATGTTGGCAAAGCTTTGCTTGGTGTTGTTTTGAAACAGAATGAGTGTGTTGTAAATTCCGACACAATATAGGGTCACTACTAGCAAAATCACGGCCGCGATAAGCGTGTATATCAAATAGGTTTGCATGGTAAAACGACCCCTTATATAGCTGATACCCTCTTATCGATTTATTCCCTTGTGACTTTAGCGCCAACGTGCGGGCGCCTCGCGGGGCGACCTTACTAAACATAAAGCGCATACAACCAATGCACCTCCTCGCATGTGAGTTTGGATATAACCCTGAAATTAGGTAGAATGCTTACCAATTTCGTGCATTTCGGGGGTTCTATGATTACATCGACTGAATACCAAGACACTGTTAAAACAATCAATAATTTAGATTTGACACACTATCAGACGATGAGAATCATGGATAATGTATTTTCTAGGGCACAAAAAGCGAAAGACAACCCTGTTGCAAAAACCCAAAGTTATTTCAATGAACAGATCCAGAAAATCAGTAACTTGATGCTGGTGGTGCTCGATGCCCACAATAAGGGGCGAGCCAATTTAGAGAAAGTGTGTGCAAACTTATTGCAAATACCAGCCACTTTCCTCAGCACGAACTACATGACGAAGCAAGATCCTCACTTCAACCACGCTGTGAGCACAATTCTTAACGCCTCAAAAGTCACCCTTTCAATAGAGGCAAAAAAACATCTTATTACATGCCTTATGGCTGCAAAGGATTATCATATGAATCTGGATGAGCTGTTAGAACCTGAAAAGACCGCAAACACTGTGAAACCCCATATCATCAAACCCGTTTTGCGAAATACACGCAAAGAGAAGGAGCCTACCCCTTCAGAAACCGAAAACATGCCTCATCTTGGCCCCAACAACTCAGTGGTCTTTACAGCCCAGACGCCAAAAGCCATCAGGCTTAACCTTATTCCGGAGCATATGCTTGAGGATGCGCCCCCCACTAAAAGACGCAAAATAGCGCCTCCGAACACTTAGAATTGCCATATAGCCCCTGGTTTGCCTCTTCCATATTTATGGTATGCTTTCTAGGGGCAAGGAACGTATTCTTTGGTCCCAGTTTCATTGATTCAAAACCCTGGAGGATCTATATGGATCGCAATTTTGGCACTGTGAGTCGTGTGTCTGACGCCACCATGGTGACCAACACCGTGTTGCGCAACACATTCATTTTGTTGGGCTTGTCCTTTGTATTCAGTTCATTGATGGGCGCCTGGGCCATATCAATGCACGTTGGCCCCATGAGCCCCTTGTTGGTGCTGGTTGGGTATTTGGGTCTGTTCTTTTTAACCAATGCCCTGCGTAACAGCGCAGCCGGCATTTTGGCCGTTTTCGCCTTGACTGGCTTCTTGGGTTTCACCGCCGGCCCCTTGGTTGGCATGTACCTCACCGCTTACAGCAACGGCATGCAATTGGTGACCACCGCATTGGGCGGCACTGGCGTCATCTTCTTTGGCTTGGCCACTTATGCCATGACCACCCGTAAAGACTTCAGCTACCTGGCAGGGTTCTTGATGGTGGGCATGATTGTGTTGATGTTGGCAGTGATTGCCAACCTCTTCCTGACCATCCCAGCCTTTTCATTGATGGTATCGGCATTTATCATCATGTTGATGTCTGGCTTCATTTTGTTTGACCTAAGCCTCATCATCAACGGCGGCCAACGCAACTATATTTTGGCCACTGTTTCGATTTTTGCTTCTTTGTTTAATATCTTCTTAAACTTGCTACAACTCTTGGCAGCATTTGCTGGGAATCGGGATTAGTCTCAAGACGATGGGTCATGCACGGATGTCCGTGCACGACCCATCCTACGAATGAATACTTCAATAATGCGGCACACGATAGCCTTCGCACGTCGCTCATGAGCGTAGCATTAGTGCAATAAATTCATACCGCGGGGGTCAAAGCTTTGTCGTCCCAATGTTGACTACCGTCAATTTCTAGAATCAAATTTTTTTCAATGCATACAAAATCAACATAATATTTCCCTGTTGGATATTGTCTGCGAAATTTTGCCCCAAAAAATCGGCGCGCGCGAAGGATTGCCCATAGCTTCTTTTCGGCTTCGGTTGCGTTTTTACGTAATTGTTGTGCTCGTGTGGACATGAAATTGAGTCACCCTCATCCGCCCTTCGGGCACCTTCTCCCGCAAGCGGGAGAAGGCACAGTAGCGAGCTTTGTGGGTACGTTAAAGCAAGCTTAAGATGGGCAATATTTTGGAGATTATGGGTTGAAAATTCAAATATGATAAATACGGTTTTAGCGAGCGTAGCCTGAGAAATCTACTGATTGTAGCAAAGAGAGGTTTTGTAGCTAGGTGGTGCGTAGGCGTAACCCACCAAACTTAATGAGCATTGCTTTGTTGTGGCCTTGCACAACAAAGCAATTCATAGGGACGGCGAAAGCTTTGATACCCTCGGTACAAACCGAGCATACATCAAGACTATTGCTGCCGTACCTGTAGCACGCTTTGAGCTAACCCATCATCATAGGCGAAAACCAGGCTGAAAATACTGCTTCTTGGTCTCATTGTCGGATTTACCGTCCTTGAGCTCAATATCGTCCATGAGCTCAATGTTGACACAATAACCCTTCTTTGGATCAGGAAAACCACACACGACCTCATCAACAAGATCTTTATACTGTGCGGGTTTACGCTTTCCAGAAAAATTCGTAACCTTAGATGAGGGTTCCAGAAAATCCACTTCCTCTGCAACTGACAGAGCCTGGGTTGCTACCGGTTCAACTGCCAGTTCAGCGCGCTCTGCTTTAAATGCTGACCTTACTCTTTCGATAAATGACTTGTTTAGGGGCAGCTGGCGCACATAGGTCTCGGTTGATTCTGGGCTGTCACGCAATGCCTCGACCAATGTAGGTTCTGAGGGATCATGAAAAACTTCAATGGTTACAGGGTTGGGCTCATATACAACTTCCGATTCAGACTCATACCCCTCCAACTCGGACGCATAGTCCCCCGATTCAGAAACATAATCCTCCAACTCAGACGCATAGCCATGCGAGTCAGAAACATAATCTTCCAACCCAGACGCATAGCCATGCGAGTCAACCATCTGATCATCTGACTCAGGCATTAGAAAAGACGCTTCATCAACACGCTTTTCTACAATACGTGCTTCTAAAGCCAAAACCTCACCAGCTTTTAAAGCCTCGCTAGGCGTAGGATAAAGCTGCTTGGCCTTTTCGACACAAGCTTTCAGAATGGCGATGACATCCTCTTTAGTTTGGGCTTGAGAAAAATCATACGGCACGCCAGGACAATATCGATTTAAAAACCGAAAGTGTAAAGTCAATCCACCTGGATCTTGTGCATCCATCTTGGGTGCAGCACTCCGGATGAGGCTTTCCAGAACAGCATCAAATCCTTCACTTTCTGTAAGGCGATCAATCGAGACGGCCAATTTGATAAGCGTGTCGATATCTTCGACTTCACGCATTTTATTTGCAGATGTAGCTGCTTTTTCTCTTCCCATTTGCTCTAGACCAGTTAGGATTGAAGGATACTGCTCATCTTTATTTTTCACGTTAATACCGTGCGCAATCAAGATTTTTACATTTCTGTATTGTCCATGCACTGCTGCCCAAGACAAGGCGGTGTGTTGTCCGTTAAAGTACATCCGGTTCAAATCCACATTGGCTTTGAATAAAGCCTTCAATATCAGCGGATCACAATCTGATGAGACCGCCTGCAAAATCGGCGTGAATCCGTTAGCATCACATTCGTTGACATCCATTCCGAAATCAATCAAGAGCTGAACCAATTGGACATTTTGGTTTTTTACAGCGGCAATCATCACGCCGCTTAATTCACCGGCTTCAAAATATCTGTACGATTCACTGACTTTTTCGAACAAAAACCTAACCAATTCCAATTGGTTTGTTTCGACAGCCAGTTGTAATGGGGATCTCGGAGGATACGATTTGGTCAGGGCGTGCTCATCAGCCCCTCTTTCAATCAGTGCCTTGGCAAGATGAGTTAGCTTTTGTCTGATTGCTAGATGCAACACCGTGTCGCCGGTTACTTCATTCGCAATATTTGGGTCGGCACCATCCGCCATCAACAAATCGATTTTTTGTATATCATCAAGCGACACAGCTATGGCCAAGGGGCTCATGCCATATTTTGTAGTAAGGAAATCGCTGGCAAGGGCGGCCTGTTTCTCCAACCGCTGCGTAAGCAAAGCTTGGGTCGATACGACGTCTTCAATTGCTTGTAACCGGATGGGGTTGGGTGAAAACTCTTGTTGTGGTATTTGACTTGCGGAATCAGTGGCCGCTTTCTGTCGCGACCCAGGGATCAACTCATCATTGTTTTGGTCTGCGACTCTTAATGACGACGTATCATCAAACAAAGGATCCAAAGCTGCGCCTGCGTCAATCAGAATCTTTACAATCTCTGTGTGGTTTTGGGCTATTGCGATGTGTAATGCGGGCTCAAGTTGCAGATTTAGCTTGGGTTTATATGCAAGCAGTGCGCGTATGGCTGCGGGTTTATTATGATAGGCTGCAAATTGTAATGGGGTGAGCTGTTCATCACTATCCAGCGCATTGATATCAACGTGACCCATTATCAAATCGCCAATCAAATCGTTGTTGAGTTCTTCATCATTTTTGATGAGATCAATAAGGATTCCAGCCATAAATTTCAAGACCTCGCTCTAAACACATGTGTCAGCAGACTACATTTTTTTTATTCAAATTGCCAGCAGTGAGTGCCCAATTTAAATTCGAGATGAAATCGAACACAGATAACATGCGTAATTACACCTTTAAAATCATTGTTTGACACTTTTCAAGGTGTCTATGATGTAAATAAGACAATTGATTCAAGCCGGGACATGCGCATGGAAAAGTTAGACACCAAAAAGCTAAACGTCCTCCTTGACATGCTTGAGGCACTCGAACAGAACCGTACGGATGATTTTATAAAGCTGTACCAGGCAGCCCAAAGTGACCCTGATTTTGATATCAATTATCACATTCCACATCTGTGGGATCTTTCTCGCGATGACCAAATCTATTTAAAGCGGAAACAAATAAGCCATAAGTTCGGGACTCTTCCCAATGATAACTTACTCCACTATGCCATCATGAATAAGAACGTTGCCGCAGTGAAACTCCTTTTGGAACACCCAAACATCGACCTGCAAGTTGGCTCTCATGGATATGATGAAAAAACAAGTAGCCGTCCTCCATTGGGAATAGCTGTCACCCTGCCTCCTCCTGAAGGTGCGGAGATAATAAAAACTCTCATTGAGGCTTATACACAAAAGGGAATCTCTGCAGACACTCCAGCTGCTCGGGACGAAAAATACCCCTTAGACTATGCCGCATCCTGCCCTCATCCTGAATACTACCAATTGATTTTAGAGGCTGGCTTTAATAATCATCAGCCTGATTTGCTCTTTAACCTTCTCGACGAAACAAGTTGGGGGGCCTCATTAGAGCAAACATTACAAAAACTCCACATAGACCCCAATAATGAAAAAAACGAAAATGGAACATTACTGGATTATGCTGTTGCCGACTGTATAAGTGAAATTGATGAGGGTTATGCGCCCCCACCTTTGAACAACATAGCGGTTTTGTTTGCTATGGGGGCCAAACAAGACATGAACGCCCCTATCATCAAACCCAGTGATGATGGAGACTCGGCGCTTTTGTGGGGACATAACCATGAAGAATATGGCAATGAAGTCCATGCTCTGGTGGCGCTTTTGGTCAGCCATAAAATCAAAGATTATTTAAACGCGCATCCTGAGTTGGCGCACAATGGCAGGGAATTGTCTCAAAGTGAAATCCAAACCTTACGCGACGCCATTTTCGCATCAGAAACGGAAGAAGATAAGGCCCTATTGAATACTGCCTACTTCGAACAGTGCTATCCAATCGCTTATAACATGCATCGCAATTTTGACACAAAAGCGGCCCATCTGTTTGCCACCATGGTGCTCCACTCTGACGAATTTCTTAAAACAAAAAACTTCGAACAAGACCCGTCAAATGCTGAGCGTTTTTTTGGAATCAGTAAAAGACTGCCCCTGGAACTCCAAATGAAACTCAGTCGAACAACCATAGGTTCGCCAGAAGAAGGTATATCCGGGAAAGACTCAGAACAAGCCTTCAGAGATTTTGCAAAAGAAGACGCTCAGGCGGAAGCAGCCAAAAGCAAGACACCCCCGCCAAAGGAACAGACCACCAACACAAGCGATCCTACGACGAAGTCTGACTTCAATTTTGGGGCATCAAGCCGTGCCCCGACAAAGCCGGGTCGTGGCAGCCGTTAAGATTATGGCTTTAAGGCCACCAACCCACTCATGTAGGGTTGCAAGGCTTCTGGGATGGTGATGCTGCCATCGGCTTGTTGGTAATTTTCCAACACAGCAATCAATGTGCGACCCACTGCCAAGCCTGAGCCATTTAATGTATGCACCAATTGTGTTTCAGAACCTTCTTTGAAGCGTGCCTTCATGCGCCTTGCTTGGAACGCTTCATAATTGCTGCACGATGAAATTTCACGGAAGCAATCTTGGCCTGGCATCCACACTTCCAAATCATAGGTTTTGGCGGCGCCAAAACCCATGTCGCCACCGCATAATGCCATGACACGGTAAGGTAAATGCAGTTTTTGCAAAATGCTTTCTGCGTGGCCCGTTAGGGCTTCCAATGCGGCATAAGAATCCGCAGGCTTTACGATTTGCACAATTTCAACTTTTTCAAATTGGTGTTGGCGAATCATGCCGCGGGTGTCTTTGCCATAACTGCCGGCTTCTTTTCTGAAACAGGGGCTGTGACAAGCAAGTTTAATGGGCAAACTTTGCCCATCAATGATTTCGTCACGAAACAGATTGGTCACGGGTACTTCTGCGGTGGGGATCAAATAAAAATCCCGCTCCTCATCTTGTACCGCAAATTGATCTTCTTTGAACTTGGGCAACTGCCCGGTGCCTTCCAAGCATTCTGCTTTCACCACATAAGGCACGTACACTTCTTGGTAACCATTGGTTTGCGTGTGCATGTCCAACATGAATTGCGCCAGTGCACGGTGCAGTTTGCACAAGTTGCCAAATAAGGTCACAAAGCGTGCGCCAGACAGTTTGGCTGCACGATCAAAATTCATTCCCAAAGGTTCACCCAAGCTCACGTGATCTTTAGGGGTAAAAGCAAACTTTTTGGGCTCGCCCCATGTGCGCACACATTGGTTGTGTGTTTCATCCGCGCCTTCTGGTACAGATTCGTGTGGCAGATTGGGGATCTGCATCATCCAAGCATGCAGTTTGTTCTGAATGTCTTCCAATTCAGTTTGGTTCAATGCCAATTTGTCAGCAATTGTGCCCACATCTTGCATCAGTTTTACAACAGCAGGTGAATCTTCTACCACCCCGCCTTGGGCTTCTTTCTTCGCCATCGCTTTCATCTGGCCAATTTCTTTTGACAAACGGTTGCGATCGCTTTGCAAATTTTCTGTTAACGTCTGAATCGCCTTTCTGCGTT
>Ga0207004_1110_pt1 | contig 20548 bp, 15 predicted proteins | sample Alteio_BWMinCont_86_FD_153468 | JGI IMG/M metagenome (GOLD analysis project Ga0207004, IMG submission 153468) | Enriched cells from forest soil in Barre Woods Harvard Forest LTER site, Petersham, Massachusetts, United States -... | ecosystem: Environmental > Terrestrial > Soil > Temperate forest >...
ATTCGGGAGTTGCGTGAAAGGGCTTGCCCGGCAGCCTGAGGCGCAATCCGCGGGCGCGAGGCACCTGCAAAAACGTCTCCCTGCCACATTCCGCTTCCACCAGGCGCCGCTCCATTGACTGCCGATAAAACTTCAATCGAGCCTGGGGCGAGCCAAGAAGAAAGCTGAGCCGGTTTTGTGCTATTTTTAGCGGTTTTTTATTAAATCGAAACATTGTCAGGAGAGTTCCAAGCGAGCTAACTATGTCAAATAGAGTAGCAGCCGGTTTTGTGGACTGTCGAATGAATTTGGACATGACAAGTTACGGTATGCAAAAAACTTTATGAGTGATCATTTACGGATTGTTTTGGTCGGCTGTGGCGGAATCAGCGGGGCCTGGTTCGACAGTCTGAAAACAATCCCCGGCGTTTCGCTGGTTGGTTTGGTCGACTTGCAAAAGGAAGCGGCTGAACGGCGCAAGACTGAATATCAATTAACCGAGGCCCAGACCGGCACCGATTTGGAGGACATACTCCAGACGACCCGCCCGGACATAGTCTTTGATTGTACCATCCCGGACGCCCGCGCTTCTGTGGTCCAGGCCGCCCTTAAGCACCGGTGCCATGTACTCAGCGAAAAGCCGATGGCGTCCAGCATGGCCGAAGCCCACCAACTCATGGAGGCGGCAAAGAAGTCCGGGCGCCTCTTTGCGATCATGCAAAACCGTCGTTACGATGTTAGGATCCGCGCCCTGCGAAACTTCCTGGATTCGGGGAGTACTGGCGACTTGACGACCTTGAACGGGGATTTTTATATCGGCGCACACTTCGGCGGGTTTCGCGACCAGATGAAGCATGTTCTCCTGCTGGACATGGCGATCCACAGCTTTGATCAGGCCCGTCTGATTTCCGGCGCGGATCCGGAGGCGGTCTATTGCCGGGAATGGAATCCGCGTGACTCCTGGTATGCGCACGGCGCATCCGCGATTGCGGTATTCGAGATGTCCAACGGAATCGTCTACACCTACCGCGGAAGCTGGTGCGCGGAGGGAGCCAACACCTCGTGGGAATGCGATTGGCGTGCGGTGGGGACGCGCGGAACTGTCACTTGGGACGGTGGGGATTCTTTTCGCGCCCAAAGGAAGAACGGGAACCAAGGTTTTATTCGTCCCATGCAGGATGTGCCCGTGCCTGTACCCGAAGCGAGCGCGAACAAAGGGCATGCTGGTTGCATTGAAGATTTCATCCGGTGCGTGCGAACAGGGCAAATCCCCGAAACCGTTTGCACCGACAACATCAAGAGCCTCGCCATGGTCTTTGGGGCCATCGCAAGCGCTCAAACCGGACAGAGGATTCCCATCAAGATATGAAAAATCGACTCATGGACATTCGCATTGGCACTTTGGTCAACGGCAACCAGGCGGCGCCTGATTATATCCGCCAGATCAAGCCGTATGGTTTCGAAAGTTTTTCCATCACGTTTTGGCAGAAGATCGGCGATGTGAATTTGAAAGAGCTGGCTCTCAAAGTACGGGACGCGATCGGCGACGATGAGATCAAGATCAACTGCCTCGGAATGTTCGGAAACCCCTTGGAAAGCACTCCCATCGATGAAGAAACCTTGAAAGGTTGGGAAGTCCTGATCGATCACGCGCATCTTTTTGGGGCGAATGTGGTGGCGGGCTTTGCCGGTCGTCTACGCGGCAAGAAAGTGGACGAATCGATGAACCGATTCAAGGAAGTGTTCACACCCTTGTGCAAGCGAGCGGCGGATAACGGAGTGCGGATCGCCTTTGAGAATTGCGACATGGGAGGCGATTGGAACTCAGGCGACTGGAACATCGCACATGCACCGGCGGCCTGGGAGATGATATTCAACGCCGTTCCCGCCGAAAATTTAGGGCTCGAATGGGAACCTTGCCATCAACTGGTCAGTCTGATCGATCCCCTGCCTCAGCTTAAGAAATGGGCACCTAAAGTGTTTCATGTCCACGGCAAGGATGCGACGGTGATGTGGGATGTCGTCAAGACAAGAGGCATTCGCGGCAACGAACCTTTTGTCTACCATCGCACGCCGGGATTCGGTGACACCAACTGGACAGACGTGATTTCGATCTTACGGATGGCCGGTTACAAAGGTTCCATCGATATCGAAGGGTGGCATGATCCCATTTACAGAGACGACCTGGAAATGACCGGGCAGGTCCATGGCCTACGCTATCTCCAACAATGCCGGGGCGGAAATTTTGTTCCCAATCCAACTTTGCCGTAAATGCGAATGATTCGTATCGCTCCAAGCCTTCGTCTTGAGGAGTTTAGTCGCTAGGGCTTCTCTTTTCGAGCCCGCAACTCCTCCACGAATAGATCCCACCACGGCTCGTGGGCGGAACGGGATTTCAAATCGGTCATCTCCAGGTCCCACTGGATCTCGGCGGCCCGTCGAAAATCCTCCAGCTTGGCCCGATCACCGAACTCCGGAATGAGCCACCGTCGCCCGATCTGCGCGTGCAGCACTTCATCCGCCCAATCATAATCCTGCATCGTCACGCAGAGCGGATCGCCATAAGCCTGCGCGATTTTCCATTCGTAATGCTTGCCCGTGTTTTTTGGCATCAACCCCTGTTCCACTCCCCAAAGGATCGCGTGGACCTGCTGCGGCTCCAGCCGGTTGAGCGCGGTTGAGATGTGGATATTGACCGGATATTTGTAGAACGCCACCCCGTGGACATGGAGGGCCGTTTCCCCCATCATGGCGTGACGCGCCTCGTCCCAAACTTGCCGCGCGAGATCGACGTAATACTCCCAGGGCTTTCCCGGGGTTCGATAAATAACTGCGGAGAGATACTCCGGCACGCCCATTTCCCGGAGCCGCTTATAGATCAGCGCAAACATCCGCTCATCGGGAGCCTTGCTTTCGTCCTGGTAGACACTGTGCGCAGGCTCGGACGTATTGAACACGTCCCGGAAACGCGCGTCACGCTTCGGCTCGATCTCCATCTTATACGCCTGCCCATCGGATCGCGGCGCAAAAGCGGAGTTTGTTTCCGGTATAGGCTCTTTCCCGCCAATGCCGCCGGCCTGCCCCAGAAAATAATAGAGATGTTTCTCCCACGCCCGGGCAATCTCCTGGCTTTCCGACTGTACAATCAGGGCCTTGATCACTTTCAGGCCCCAAGCCTGCATTTCTTCCTCCTCTTGCAGGATCAGGCGAAGCGTCCGCACCGTGGGGTGATCGATCAGCGGATTCGTCTTCTCGAGATGTTCCTTCAAGGCCCGACTCAAGGCTGGCCCGGTCACCCCGTAAATGCCGATGATCAGCTCGATCGAATTTTTCGCGCGCAAAACTTCATCGAGCCATTTCTTGAGATTTTCGTCCGGGACCTGGTCGAGGTGCAGAGGCGGTTCGCGCATTTCTCCCACTCGGCGCCGGATCATCGCGCTGTGCTCGGCATCAAGCCAGAGATGCAGACTCAACCCGGCCTTGATCTCCCATTCCGGCGTGCTCGTGATGTGGGCCGAGATGATCTCCACCAGGCGCACCTTGAGATAGTTGTAGCGGCACAACCAATCCGTGTTCTCCTCCACCGAAATTCCGGGGCGGCAAGCCTCCTCGTAAGTGGCAATTCCGGCCAGTGGCGGCAATCCAAGATTGTCGATCTGAATGAAGGAGGTAGTCGGCATGTTTCCAATTTGTATCGATCAGTTTTCATTCTCCAGCTAATATGGTTGAGGATTCGGATCAAAAAGTTAATAAAAAGAACCATGTCGCCTGCCCTGCTACCATTGAACTTCCAGTTGCTGGAAACCAAGCTCATCTGGATCCAGGATCGGTTACTGGTCAAGTCCCGGAAGACCAACGCGATCACGGTGGAGAACATTCCTGCCTGGCTGGTTCGGCAGGGGCGGCTGGTCGTGGTGATGGGAAATGAACGGATCGAGGCGGGCGTGGGCCATTGGATGTTTCCCCGGCAAGGCCAGGGCTGGGTGCACACCTTGCCCAACTCCAAAATTCTATCGGTTCACTTTCGCCTGCGCTGGCCCAATGGGCAGGAGGTTTATCGCCGCCGCCAAACCCTCGTCCTCCCTGCTCAAAAATGCCCGGAACTGACCCAGGCCGCCACCCACCTTCTGAATCACCTGGACGGAGAGACCATGTGGTATGCCGACCAGTGGGCCCCGGCCTCTTGCATCGATTACTTTGCGATGCAGTCTCATTTCCAACGCTGGCTCGCAGCCTATGGTTCGATCATGGAGGCACATGGAGAGACGCAAATTACGGTGAATGACGTGACCGCTCCCGCCCTCGAAGCGTGGAAAGTACTCATGGATTGGGACCTCGCGAAACCATTCTCGCGAAAAATCCTCTCACGCCACCTCGGCCTGAGCATCCCGGCCCTTTCCAGACGCTTCACCGCCTATTATGGCGCCACTCCGCGCGGCTTCCTGGAGCAGCGCAAACTCGAATGGGCCCAGCAACGGCTCGCCCAAAGCCAGGAACGAATCAAAGTCATCGCCGCTGAACTCGGCTTCCTGAACCTCGCGCAATTCTCGAATTGGTTTCGCCTCCACAATCAACTCTCCCCTCGCGATTATCGGAATTTTGCGAAGGGGATCAATTCACCGTAATTAGGCTTGTTCCCTTTTTGCTGTGGGTTGACTCGGTCGTTGCCTTCCGCGCACTACGGATGGATCGCGATCTGGCGCAACCGGCTTCAAGGGAATCCGCGCGAACCGTCCCGGACGCGCGGTCACCTTGGCGTGGATTTCGCATTCCTGTCCTTCGAGCGACAGACGGACCAGGTTGATTTCCAATTTGCCCTCAAGCACCGACACAGTCAGCGATGATTTATCGAGAGTGATCGATCCATGGCCGGTTTCGGTGGAGAAAAAAGTGGTGAAGGGTCGTTCTTTCAACTTGGGCCCAAACCATAGGGTCTTCTCAACCGCCGAGTAGCGAAAGCCAGCCAATGAAGGCAACAGCGCATAGCTGGCCATGGCCCGTGCATAATAACTGCCGCACTCGTATTCGTTGTAGGGATTACGAACGTGCCCGTCATAGCGGCTGCGAGCCATCCTGACGATGGATAATGCCTCCTCCACAAACCCCTCGAGAATCAAATGAGACGCGACTTGGTATTCGATACCGGTCCAGACCTCATCGGAATAGACAAAGGGCAACGTGGGTTTTTCGCCGCGAGGCCACGAGCAGAGCAGGAGCCCTCCCTCCTTGCCAAACGCATAGCCCGGACGCTGGCAGCAGGCATGCTCGCTCAAGTCCGTTTTGAAATTGTGTCGAAAAATCGCCAGCAACGTGCTGCGAATCTTTTTTCGGTCCAGGGGAATTGCCACGCCGTAAAGATGAGCCATCCAACCGCCGATAATGCCATCCGAAAGACAGCCGGATCCATACTGATACTTGGGACCCTCGCTTTTAAGCAGCCTCAGGACTTCGCTACTTCTTCCGGTGACACCCGAAATCGATTTTATGAAAGATTGATCACGCAAATCTTCGTAGCGGACGTTTTGCTGGTAGTACTCGCCGTTGAAAAGTTCCCGGTCGATGTATTCGGCACCCCGTTCGGCCAGTTCGCGATAGAACAACTCGTCGTTTTTTTTCCCAATCGCCAAACCCATCAGGCTCATGACGCTGAGCGCAGCAATGTAGATGCTGCTGCACATGCCATCCGGCCCCCAGAACTCAATGTCATAGGTGTTGTGGTGAGGCTCAACGAGCACTCCGCAATGATCGGGATCCCATGAGGCGATGCAGTAATTGAGACTCTGCCTGGCCTTCGGATAGAGCGACTTTATCCATAGCATGTCTCCGGAAATCTGCCAGTCACGATAGAGCTTGAGGATCCCTCCCAATTGGCCGTCGGCCGCCGCGTGCCAATTATGAGGCGTCGGCCCATCAGGCAGCGCTGCCCGAAAAGTCACATGCCCGCGTTCATCCATGGATCGCATCAATTCCTGTTCACGCAGGGTACGCTCCAAGGCTGGGAACAGATGGCAGAGCGACTGGGCGTAATTCCAAACATGCGTACAAGAACCTGAGCAGCAACCCGAGGTCGTGAAGCATCCCTCCCATCCCCAAACATTTCCGTTCTCCAAGCGTAAAACGGTCGGCGATTTCAAAATGGCGAGATTGGCGGAGACGGCGTCGATCACCTCACGCGGAACGGTACTGGCAAAAAGGGCATCCTTGAAGGCAAGCGTACGGCGTCGAAGCATCGGATAGTGACGACGGACATAACCGGCCACGGCGATGGCATCCTTCCAAATACCGGCATAGTAAGGACGCCAAGAGGGGCTATCCCGGTCTGTACCGCACGAGGTGCTCACGGAGCACGAGAGGCCCGCGCTGGTATCCTGGCCGCCGATGGTCAAGTTGGAGTTGGGAAAATGCCACGCGATGACGACCGAATGGGTCACGGCCTGCCCGGGGTTGATTTTGCCACGAAACAAAATCGAACCTCCATTGCGTCCATCGATATCGATCCCATTGGACCCTGCATTGGCGGTGAATTTGCCGGTTGAGACTTCCTTCCAGAGAGCGGAGAGAGGATCAAACCATCCCCCACGGAACCACATGCCCTTGACAATGGGCCTGCCCCTTAGCGCGAGCAAACAGGCGGTGCCGAAACTTTCACTCCCGGGCTTTTCCGTATTGGAAAAGAGGACACCCCGGCCTGGAATTGTCGCATTGCGGGTACCCTTCTCCTTTTCATTTTCTCCGATTGCTAAGTGGGAGAGATGATAAGAGAACTCATACTTCACCGGTTTCTTCGAGGTATTGCGAAAGGCGTACTCGAGGATTGCGCAAGGCAGGCCTGAATGCTTGTCGTCGCGCGGAATGAACGGATTAAAGCCGGTCATGCGGACTTCCAGCGGCACCTTGGAATCCCGCAATTGCACGTGACCAAAGGGATACTCTCCCTCAAAAGAAACCTCGCGAAAACGAGGAAAACCTTCATGACCACCTCGTCGATAGCCCTGGGCCTGCAAGCCTTGATCATAGATTTTTTCCGGCTCAAATGGGCCTTCCACCAGCTTGGTAATTTTGCTTTCCGGCAGATGTAGTAAACCAAAAGCCGCATCAATAAAGCCATGGCCATCGGGAAGTGCGGTGAAATTCGGTTTATGCCGCAACGAGAAATCTTGGAGGCCTCCATGACCGTTGAGACAGATGCTTCCGGTGCCGATACCCCCGAGCGGCATAGCAACTTGGAGCAGATTTATTCCACGAGATACGTCTTCCCAATTAATCAAAAGCCAAATCTTAACTTCTGAACAAATTGCAGAGAGAGAAAAGAATCCAAAAACGGTTTTACTCGTGGTGATAGTCCTCGCCGCCCTTTTTACCGCTTTCTTGATTTATCTCTGGGCGACTTTTGATCCTTCTAAAGTTTAAACAAATTTATGTCCCATAAAGTAACATTCAGCATTCCAGAGCGAGAACTTGGGCGCGAAGACGTACAATTTAAAATCAATTTTAAAGGCGCGAAAGTGGGGACTCTTAAAGTATCAAAGGGAACACTGGTCTGGGTGCCAAAAGACCATACTTACGGACATATAATCGGCTGGAAAGATTTCGATGTTGTGATGAAAGAACAACCCAAGGAATCAAAGCCGTGAGTAATCAGCCAACTAATGAAGACCTAATTTTGCTCAAGCTTGGAACTGTCGCCACTCATCTTTCAAGCATTGATGCAAATACGGAAAATCTTTCAGATATCAAAGATTACCTAAAAGAGATCAGAAGTCTTTTAGAGGAACTTCTAGAGTCAAAGAAAAAGATTTAAGGATTTTTCCTCTTCCATTTTTCTTCCCCTTTCTTCGGTTTTCTCCCTTGGGACTCGTTGGCACTCCAGAATGAATCAGGCCTCCAAACCGAACTCGTTATAAGTTTGAATAACGATTGGGCTTGCGCGCTGCCAAACTACCGGATATAGTGGCCTTCTTAAATTATCACTACCACAGCGTGTGGTTTAACATTTAAGAGAAAGAGAGTAAAGATGAACAAGCCATTAAAGCCAGGACAGGTAGCTCCCATATCAGGCATCTACAAGACTGTAGGGCCTCGCGGTGGAAATACTGGAGAAAACATCACAGCAATAAAGGGCCATAGATTGCCTCCCAGCCCTAGACACGGTGAAACCTACGTCCTCACACGAAAAACGAATCGGTGACGAGCACGCTACCCTACTGCGTGAATTTAAGCTAACACTAGGTCACTGGCGCTCGGTAGAAGCTCTTTACCCCGCATTCTAATACACCTTCAAAAACTTAATTTGCTTAAGCTTGTTAAGAATCTCTCTTTAATTTCTCCTCTTATCCCAGAGGTAGCACAACAAGGGAGTTGTTGGGGTATGTGATTATAAAGGTTGTATTGATATCTATAGTCTTCAGAGGGTGATGAATATATGTATTAACTCGAATCTGCCTAAACTGAATTAGCCCGAACAGAATTTGCCTGCGATCACCGTATTACTTTCAAAATTTGGACAATTTGGATAGAATCTTGAATGACGGCCCACTTTACAATCTTCGGAACCAACTCCAGCACGTTTAAGACTTATTTACGCTTTGCATTTGCAGACGAAGGGATGCGAGAAGTGGCGATCAGTTTTATCAGTCAGCTCTGGATCGCGCAAAATTCCCGAGCAGAAGGGGTAAGAATCAAGTCAACTCGTCTAAGGCAAGAGTTTGGACGAAATATCGGCAAGATTATCGCGGAGCTTAGAGCTTCCGGTTATCTGAACGCCACTAAGTACAAGGTCGGGTGTTTCAGTCAAAGATATTGTCTAACTCCAAAGATGACTCGATTCAAATTCGAGGAAATTGGAGAGCAAAAGAAGCTGGAAACACTGCAAAAACATGAGTCGGACAGATCGATCTTGCCCCCGATTTATCGGAAAATTTCGGAGAATGCGTCAAAGACGATTTTTGATTCCGAGAAGGCAAAGGCCTTTGTAAAGGCGTATCCATACTGTAGCCAAACTGCCCGCGATTGGAGAGAGAGCTTTATTACGTTGATCGAGAGAGGGGATTTTCCGGCTCCTCAAGTTGATAGATACGGACGACTGCACTATTTTTGGACAGCCACGCCGAGAGATTTACGCCCATTTTTCAAATCTCCCGATGGACGAGTCTTAGCGCACATTGACGTTGCGAGTGCCCAAGTATGCTTGCACGCATCGCTCTATTCCCCGGACAGTCTCGAAAAGCTGCGGTTTATTGAAATTTGCCAACAAGGAACCTTTTGGAATTTGTTAAATGAGCAACTGCCGGTTCAATTCGATTTGAAAAACGAGGATAGCAAACGGAAACTCAAGGAGATGGTCTTTCAGGATACTTTCTACGCATGGAGAACCTATTCCTCGCCTTATACCGAAGCATTTAAACGATTGCTTCCCGAACTGGCTGCCCTTGTCATAAAAGAGCGTCGAAACCGGATCATAGGTTCTGCGGATCATATTTCGACAGAAATGCAGGAGCTTGAAAGCACGATCATCATTAAAACCGCCATCGCGAGTGTTTTGAACGAATCCCCCGATGCATATATCTGCTCACTGCACGATTGTGTGATTTGCACAGATGATATGAAAAACCAAGTGAAAAACGCCATAAACGCGGCATTTCTTGGGAAGCTAGGATTCGCTCCTAAACTTAAAGAGTAGTTTTAAGCTAGGCGCGGCAATGTAATTATTTTTAATTCATTAATTATGCTCAAAACGGTGCAGAGGAAAATTAAAAGATCGGTTTCAAAAACTTGTGAAAAGCGATAGAATCTCATGTGTCAGGAGAGATTAAATTAGCGCGGAAAAAAATGCCGCTATCAGAAAAAATCCGTTGGGAACATTTTCTGTCTTTAACCGAACTATCGCAGGCGAGGGGGATAAGCATAAAAAAACTCTCTGCTTTTGTGCAAAACAGAGAGATGAACGGATTCCCGCTTTTCGAGAGGAAGGTAAGATTAACCGATTTCGATGCTTGGTATCGTCGCCTTATTTGTTTTCAAATACTGGAGGAGAAGGATAAACAACCTTCCCGTCAATCTGTCTCAAGTCCTCTACATCATGTCTCTGATAGACCGCATGAACCTGCGCAGAAGTATGGTTCAGCGCCCGCATTGCAACCCTTCCGCTAATTTCAGGATTACGTTCTAGGCGGGTATTGAAGGTCACCCGTGTGCAGTGGAAACTATGCCCCCTGAGTCCAGCAACGCGCTTAATGAGATTATTCATCAAGTTTGATGCGTTCGGAGGCAGTTCACAGGTAAACTTACCCCCGAGTTGAACTATTCGTTCAAGCAAGGGCCGTAGGCTAGTGGGTAAGATAGTTGTATAACCCTTGGCCAGCCCGCCTTTTGGTTTTTCAAAAAATATCGTGTTGGTTTCAAAGTTGATATTTTTCCAAGCAATTTGTGTCTCGTTCAAGCGGCATCCCGTTTCGCTGGCGATGCGGAAGGCGATATAGCGCCAATCATTTTCTGAACTGTGCTTTGCGAAGGCTGCGTAAAGCTTAGTTAAGTCATCGTCTGTGAATTCTTCCTTTACGCCATGCTCTGCCCTTTTAACGCCCATCCTTAGCAGAGGATTCCCCTGCGTCATTTCCATTTTAACTGCATGGCTCATTAGCAATCGAAGAACTTTAATGTCCCTCTGAGCAGTTGAATCCTTGGTCGTTTTTTTAATTCCATGAGTTTTCCTCCATGCCAGAAATTCAAAGCCTACCTTGTAACTCATCTGGGAGGGGATCGAGATACCCTTTTCAGCAAGATAAGTTCGCAACCAAAACCATGATTGCCTGTACCCGTTGACCGTTTTTTCGGTCTGCCCGCAAGTGGCGAAATAGTTTTCCACCCAACTATCCCAAAAGTCTTGCCGATTTAACGCCGTGCTATTGAATTCTGCCGCTGTCGTCAGGGCGAGCCTTGCGTCACATTTTTTCGTTTGTTGAGGATCGTCCCAACGTAAACGGGAGGAGATGTCCTTCCTCTTGCCTGTCGCGTCTTTAAAGTTAATCCACCAGTATGAAGAATTTTCTCTTTTGTATTTCGAAGCCATGAACTGCCTTTCTTGATTATACCGATTTTTTCATGCTTCTGAAACCAGTTTTCGCCCTATGCAGGACATGCAGTAGACCTACCGCATCAAAGGGACATGATGAGAGGCGCTTAAGCGTGAATAGCCACGAATAGCGCCTCTGATTTTATCCCGTTGGGACTTAAAGATCGAGACGATTTCGCGCTGCGACTACTTTACAAGCATCATGCAAAAGTCTGGACTGAGTGCTGCAATCGAACGTGCCTGGATAATTCGCTAATGAATGAGACGTTGCTTATTTGGGTTTTTGAGTCTGCAAAATTTGGGCCTTCTCCTCGTCGCTTGCCGTCTTGGCGAAATCGACCAAGTCCCACTTTACCGTCCAATCCGCGCTCTGGCCTCTGCGCAAAAACCAGGTGGGGCTGAGGGTTTCAATTTCAGATTTTCCACTTTCCGGGCCGAGGTATGCCTCAAGGTTGCTGCAGTCCAGGTATAAAGCTTTGTCATCATACGAAATTGTTTCCCGAAGAGCCGACGCCCCTTTCACCAGGGCGATCCAGCGGCCGTAGGTTCCGAGCTTAATTGTATGTTGAGGCCACGGAATCTGAAGGATTCTTGTGCCGGCGATCAATTGGGCAGCGGGAATGTCTTTTGAAACCTCTCGCCACCAGGTGAATGGCTTGGAGTCGGGGTGCATCACCGTGGGATCGGACTCCATGAGAATATAATCCCCCTGCGCAACCCCAGTGACAGTCCATGCGTGCACAGGGAAAGCACTGTCTCCAACACGTTCGAGATGATAGGAGTGGATGACCTGAGTGGATCCCGGCATCAATTCAATGCGGTGGGTAATGCACAGCCCCAGTTCAGGGCTGATGGAGCTTCTCATTTCCAAGATCGTGGCAGACTTCTTTGTTACTTCCCAAGGCTGGCCGTCAATCGTGGGATCGAAACCAGTGCTGTGATAGATTTGTGGATTTAGCGCCTGGGCCGCAGGCCAGATGTGATCACCTCCCCATGGATTCCAGTGCCACTTGGGGATTGGCGGCGCATCAAAGGCAGCAATCCAGCTGGCCTCTCCCTTGCGTTGATAGGAAACGATTCTACCGACCTTCGGAGCCACGCCGAGGCTGACAACTCCATTATCCAGCATTTCAACCGGACCAAGATATTGGTAAGGCTCCGCAGCGCGAAGGGTGCCCATCGACAGGAATATCCCGAGAAGAAATATCTGTCCCGACATCAAAACAGAGGCATTTTTTCGGGACATCGTAAAATCGATTTTATTGCTTGAGCTTGAACAAGCCGACTCCGCTGGCCACAGCTCTTGAGTGTCCAAATTATAGCGAAAAACCATCGGTTTGACATAGGGAATATCTCCGACGATCTCCTGCTAGGTCGCTCTGCTACCGGCAACGGTGGCAGTAATTCCTTGAGTGCGTTGGGAAATTCGATCCCCTGAAACTCAGGCTGGAAAAGTTGGGAATGGGCCTCCCACTTCCGACGAAACAAGTCGGCCCACGCCCTATCCGCCGTTTGAAGGCTGACCCGGCGCTCCGTCCCATCCAAAGGATGCCTGAGCTTGATCCAAAACAGATTTCCGTTGCGATAAATACTCGCCATAATCGTTATTTCGAAAACGGCGTTTTTTGGACATGGAGCTATAAGATTATAACGGAAGACCCGGACGGGTTATAGTGCCCGTCAGGCTTTCCGAAAATTCCTCGCTGAAATCACAGCAAGACTTGCTGGTGAGAAAGAAGCAAGAGGTTGCGGGGGCAGGATTTGAACCTGCGGCCTTCAGGTTATGAGCCTGACGAGCTACCGGGCTGCTCCACCCCGCGATTGGGTTGGCGCAACTTACTGAACCAAGGGGCTTTCATCTCGCCCGAAGTTGCGCGGAGTTCCAATATCCACCATCTCGCGGCATTGGCAAGGTGTTTCGTAAAAACCTTTCGCCTTCCGGAAAAGTTCTGGACTGTTCTCGCGTGGAACGATGAGGTAGAAACTTCTATGTCCTGTTCACGAGTTCAAGTCCGAGTGCCGGCCAGCACCTCCAATCTCGGGCCAGGTTTCGATTGCCTCGGTCTCGCCCTGCGGCTTTACAACACGACGACGATCATCCGCGTCGATGGCGCATCAATGCCCGACGGAATGATTGGCGAAACAGCCAGGGCCTTTTTTCAGCGCGCGGCGAGCACTCAAATCAAGCCCTTCGGATTTGAAGCACGTATTGAAGGTGAAATTCCCACCTCTCGCGGACTCGGCAGCAGCGTCACCGTCAGGCTCGGCATGTTGATGGGCCTCGCCGAATTGGTAAAAGAATCGACACCCGTGACGCGCGAGCAACTTCTGAATCTGCTCATCGATCTCGAGGGTCATCCTGACAATGCTGTGCCCTCGTTCCTTGGCGGCTTCGCCGTCTCCGCCCATGCCACGGATAATCCCGCGGACGGTTTTTCCTACACGCGGGTCGCGGTAAAACAGGAGCTTTCCTTCGTGACTCTCATCCCCGATCTCAAGCTCTCGACCGAAACGGCCCGCGGTCTTTTGCCCAAGGAAGTTCCCTTTCGTCACGCGGTCGAAAACGCCCAGCGCACCGCACGAATCGCAGCAGCGTTTTGTACAAACGACTACGCCTCGCTTCGCGGAATGTTTGTTGATCACCTGCATCAACCCTTCCGTCAGGTGCTGATCCCCGGCTTCGCCGCCATTCTCGCGGCAACGCGGGATATGGGTGCGCTCGGAAGTTTTCTCAGCGGCGCCGGTTCCTCGCTCATGGCCGTGACCCTCTCGAACGAAGAGGCCATTTCCGCCGCGATGCTCGATACCGCCCGCCAGCATAAGTTGCCCGCCCGCGTCATTGTTCTCAAGGCCGATAACGACGGCGCACAAGTTGTGGGAATAGAGTAAAGGCTCTCTAAACCTTGATCTTCAATCCACGCCGACGAAACGTCGGCTGATCGAGATTCTCGCCGCGATACATCGTCTCGTGCGTCTTTTCGAACCGACCACGCGTTGCGTTCTCGAACTGCATCTCCTCCTGCTTGGCGACAAAACGCTGCTTCGTGCGAGCTGAGGTCTTGACCGGAACCTGCGCAGGCTCGGCTTCCAGCGAAAGCACTTCGGGCTCTTCCAAAACGTCATGACTTTCGACTTCGACGATCACAGGCTTTGATTTCAAAGGACGGTTCGGCTTGCTGATTTGCGGTAAAGACTCAACGACCGGCGCATCCAACTCTTCTCTCGTCGGCATCGGTCCCGTCTGAGCAATGGGCCGTTTCTTCCTCTCGGGAGTAGGTGGCGTGTCGCCGACAGTTGCCGAAACCGGCGCCGTCATGGCCAGCAAAACGCTCATGCGCACCTTATCATTATTTTCTTCATCAAGGCTGGCGGAAGTCGCAATGGGAATATTGTCCGGCAACCGGTCCTTGAGCACGCTCACCATTTCCTGCACATCGGAAAGTCCGAGATGACGCGTGCCGCTGACCGCAACAATCGCGTGATCGATCTGCTTCCAAATCCCTTCATCCGTCAGGAGCGGACCTTCCAGAAGTTCCGCTACCAAATCCTCCGGGCAATCGCGCATATCGCCTTCCACATGCGCCACCCAGCAATTCTCCAGAACCTCGGAGCCCGCATAGCGGCCATAAAGACTGCGCACATCGGCAAAGGAAAGTTGAATCAATCCGCGTTTGCAGACGACCTGTGCCAAGGCCTGCGCCGTCTTCGCCATCAGCCCGTGCATCAAATGAAAACCGTGGCGGACATTTTTCGCCGTGACCGCATTTTCCGCCAGCCGGTCATGAGACATCACCAGAACGCTGTCGGCTTCACGGCGCAAGGCGGCGATCGCCTCGATCGATTTTTCCCGGCGCACCCAGCCCTCAAAACCGAATGGTTGCACGCCCACCACGATGACTTTCGCCCCCGCTTCCCGCGTCAACTCGATAAGCCGTTCCGCCAGGGCCACGCCAGTCGCTCCGGCCAGTCCGAGCACAAGAACAAGGAAATCACACCCCCGCACGACATGCGCGAGCCGGTTCTCCTCCTGGACGACAATTTCCCGGGCCAATTCGACATCGCCATTACAGCCGAGTCCATGCACCACCTTCGCGCCCAGCAGATGACGGTTTGGCACGACCGAACCCTCAATCGTCAGTTGGTCAGAATCAAAGACCCAAAGGTCCTGCCCCGGACGCCCGTGCAGCACCAGTTGATCGCACACAGCGGCCCCTGTCTGGCCGAGGCCCAGGATGCGCACGCGGTCGGGAAAAAGGTGATCGACCTTTTCCGCAAACGGACCGTCTTGTGTGAATTCAATCATGGTTTCCTTCTCCTCTTAGATCAGTTTCATGCTCGCCAAAGCTTTTCGTAACGATTGACCAACTCGCGCAAAGCCTCGTGCGGATGGAATCTCCATCTCGGCCTGCCGCGCGTACTGCAAGAGTCCAAGAAGCGTGGCGAGATCGGGGCGACGCCCGTAATTTTGATCTCCATCGAAGGGAGATTGGTGTGCGAGTTCAACCGGACATGGAAATATCTGCGAAGCCAGCTCGATCAATCCCTTGACCTGCGACGCGCCCCCGGTGATGTAAACCGTCCCGGAAAAATCATTCCAAAAGGGCGCACTCTGCAGATCTTCCAGAATGATCTCGAAAATCTCCGCCTGCCGCGCCTGCATGATCGTGTTCAGCGACACGCGATGAATCTGCCGCTCCTCGAAATTATAGGCGCCCGGCAACGTGATGCGGTCCTCGCCTTCGTTCGAGTACAGAATCACGGAACCCTCGTTCTTTTTCAACAGCTCCGCCTTCGCGTAGGGAACCTTCAGTCCGGAAACGATGTCGTTGGTCAGGTGATCGCCACCGACACCAAGCACTCCGGTATGGACGACCGCACCCTTCTGATAGGCAATGTAATCCGAAATACCACCACCAAGATTGATGACGATCGCACCAAGCTGCTTTTGATTCCGCGTCAGGACAGCCTGCGCCGTCGCGTATGAACTCAACGCGTAATTCTTCACGTCGATGCTGAGTTCCTTCACGCAACGAATTGTCGTCTGCAGTCGCGTGGCCAGACCGTAGACCTGATGAAAATGCGCGGTGAGCTGCTTCGAGGCGAGGCCGATCGGATTGTCCGTCTTCGTCCCGTCATCGAGGACATAATATTGCAGCAGATGATGGACGATCGCATGGTCCGTGGGGAGAGGCTGAGCGGTCGCCATGTCCTCAAGTTCCTGCAAATGCTCATGCGCAATTTCGTCGCCATCATTCCCGATCAGTGTCGTGACCCGTGTGTTGGACGAGCGGACATGCGCACCCGAAATCGCCAGGTAAACCTCCGCGATCACCATGTCGGTCTTTCCCTCCGCCTCGGCCAGCGCGTCCCGAACGCAACCCTGGGCAACCTCAAAATCAACGATCTCGCATTTGCGAATTTGTCCCGAGGCCGCTTCACCGATGCCGAGCAAAGCCAGTGTGCCATCCGGTCGAATTTCTCCGACAGCTGCGGCCACTTTCGTGCTGCCTACTTCAAGTGCAACGATGATGTTGCGTGATTTTCCCCAGAACATAATGATGTGTGATTTGGTGCCTGACGTTATTCGCTAAAAGTGATCGGTACGTTGCGGTTGGGTGTAAGATCGACGGTGTGGACCGTGCGTTGAAGATTGTCCGCGTATTCGAAAACCTGCTTCAACCGGCGCAACTGCTCGTCAATGTTATCGAGCTGAAACCGAATCGACATGTCCTGCGTGGTGACCATGGTGATGGAAAGCGGATCGCTCAGGTTGATCGTGCGAATGTCGATGGTTGTGTTCAGCGTGCTGTGATTGATCGCGTAGAGAATCTGCAGCGCCCGCGTCAAGCTCGGTTGGTCGAGTTGCAGGCCGGGCTCCAGTTCCGCATTGGTCAGTCCGATGATCTCCGGCAATACGGGTGCCGTCTCGTTTTCGCGCGGCTTGAGCACAAAACAATCGCGATCGAGGTAAAACGGCTCGCGCGTTCCGAGGTCGCTATCCAGTCCGACGATCTTCACCACCGGAACGCGCTCGCGAATGACGATGGTGAGCTTGTCCGGAAAATGACGCTCGACCTTTGCGCTTGAGACATAGGGCAGCGTCTCCAAATCTTTTGTGATCTCGGGCAGATTCAACGTCCATAGATTCTGCCCCTTTTCCAAATTGGCGGCCTGCCGAATGGCGTATTCGGTAAAACGACCCTTTGGCTCAATATCAATCTCACTCAGATTATAGCGCGGGTTGGTATAAAGGACCTGCTTGAGTAGCAGGTTAATTCCAAAATTAAGGCCCACGCCCAACACTGCGATCATCGCCAGCACGAGAGTCCCCCAGACCACGACTTGCGTGACCTGCTTCTGCGAATGCCGCTTTTTGGTCGTCGTATGCAGGATGTTAATCTGCTTTTGACGTGTGCGTGTGCGATGCTTGCGGTTCACAAGACCCTCTCTTTCTGCCGGGCTGCCCAGGAAAGTTCGACGATACGACGGCACAATTCGGGAAAAGTGATTCCCACCGCAGCGGCGGCCTTCGGCAAGAGACTCGTCGCCGTCATGCCGGGAATGGTGTTGATTTCCAGGCAATAAGGAGCGTCTTTCTCGAGCAGGAAATCGATCCGCGAATAAACCGGATCGCCGACTGAGCGATGCGCCGTCAGCGCATACTTTTGGATCAAAGCCGTGATGTCATCCGAAAGTCGTGCCGGGCAAAAATACTCCGTGCGACCTTTTGTATATTTATTTGTGTAATCGTAAAAGCCGTCGAACGGATGTATCTCCACGATCGGCAACACCTGATCGCCCAACACACCAACGGTCAATTCCTTGCCCTGGATGAGCTGTTCCACGATTACCGCTGAATCGAATTTCAATGCATCCGCCATGGCCGCGGCGAGCTCTTCCGGGGTCGAAGCTGAGCGCGATCCCACGCTTGATCCCTGACTGTTCGGCTTGATGAAGACCGGCAACGGCACCGTGATCTCTTCAATACGTTTCACCAACTGCCCCTCGGGCGTGGGCACGCCATGCTGCCGGAATTTTTCCTTCGTCTTTTCCTTGTCGATGGTGATTCGACTCACATCCGCACTCGCACCCGTGAACGGAATGCCGCGCGCGTTAAGAATATCCTGGACCTGACCATCCTCACCGAATGTTCCATGCAACGAAATAAAGGCGAGATCGGTTCCATCCGGCACGACAAAATTCCCGTCCTCCACGACAACTTCGGTGACTTCATAGCCACCTTCGCGCAGCGCAAGGACACAGGCGGCACCCGTGCGCAGAGAAATTTCCCGCTCAGCGGAAGGTCCACCCATAAGAACGGCAATGTTGTGGGGCTTGTCGCTCATTTTAATTTTCTTCTCCGAGTACGATGACTTCGGTATGCAGATCGATCTGCCGCGATTCGCGCGCGCGACCCTGGATCAGCGCGATGAGTTGCAGCACATCGTCCGCCGTCGCGCCGCCATCGTTCACGATAAAATTGCCGTGCACTTCCGACACGCGCGCCGGCCCGACCGAAAGATTCTTGAGCCCAAGCTCGTCGATCAACTTGCCTGCGGGCACCGTCCCGGGATTCTTGAAAGTGCAACCGGCACTCGGCGCGGCTGGCTGCGAGGTCCAGCGCTTGTTCGAGTAGGCTTTCAGCTTTTCGTTAATCTCTTCCTTGGAACTTGGCGTCCCCTTCAAGACTGCGGACACGGCAATGTGCGACTGGAAGTGCGGCACGTTCCGGTAATGAATTTCCAGGTCGGCCTTCTTGATCTCATGGATGTGCCCAAGTAGGTCCACGCTGCGGATGCTTTCGACAACTTCCATCGTCGAGCCCTGCATCGCTCCGGCGTTCATGCGCAAAGCGCCGCCCATGTTGCCAGGAATCCCTTCCATGAATTCAAATCCACCCAGGCCGTGCTTGCGACCTTCCGCCACGATCTGCTTGAGTCGCGCGCCTGCGCCAACGGTAACCAGGTCGCCCTCGACTTCAATGCGGCTGAAATAAGGACGCCCGAGATGAACGCACAGTCCCAGAATTCCGCCATCACGCACGAGCAGATTGCTCCCGCGCCCGATGAACGTCACCGGGATGGCGCGATCATGCGCAAAACGAAGTCCCAGCTTGAGATCGTCCTCATCGACTGGCTCGAACCAAAGTTGGGCCGGACCACCGACGCGCATCGTCGTGTGTTTATGCAGCGGCTCGTCGCGCTTGAGAATGCTGTCCGCTTTCAAAAGTGTTTTCAACTCGGCGTACCACGTCAGCCCCTGGGCCAAATGCTGCGCAACGCGATGAATATCGCCCGCGCCCAATGTAATCACGAGGTCGCCCGGCTCAAGCACCAGATTCACCGCCGCACGCAAACGCCCCAGCGTCGGCTCATAGTGAACCTTCGGATGAGTGGAAGCGCGGATCGATTCCGCGACCGCTTCTCCCGTGACTCCCGCCATGGCCGCTTCGCTCGCCGCGTAAATCTCGGTGATGAAAACTTCCGACGCATCTTGAAAAGCACCGGCAAATTCGCCCAGAAATGCCTTGGTCCGCGAGTAGCGGTGCGGTTGAAACAACGCCAGCACCCGCTTCCATCCACTGTTTTTCGCCGCCGCCAGAGTCGCCTTGATCTCAGTCGGATGATGCGCGTAATCGTCGACCACCATGTAATCGGCGGAACGATATTTCACCTCGAACCGACGCGATGCCCCGCGAAATTCCGCCAGCGCGCTCACCATCTGGTTCCATCCGAATCCCAGTTCCGTCGCGAGCGCAATCACGCCCAGCGCGTTGCTCACATTTTGCGCGCCGGGAATATTCAACGCCACTTCGCCTAGAAGTTGACCGCGGCGTAGGACCGAAAACCGGGACGAGAAATTTTCCAGCCGCACGTCGAGCGCGCGGTAAGCCGCGAGTTCCGACACGCCGTACCCCACCGCCTGCTCACAATGCGAGCAGAGCAGCATTGCATTCTTATCGTCCACGCAATAGATGATGGGGCCGCGCGTTCGTTCGCATAACGTTGCGAACACCTGCACGATCTCTTCAATATCGTGATAAAAATCGAGATGCTCCTCTTCGATATTCAAAATGAGACTCGCCTGCGGAGCAAAAAGCGCCAGCGTCCCGTCGCTCTCGTCGGCCTCGACGACGAATGGCTTCCCCTCCGTCCACGCGGCATTTGCACCGAGCAACGGCACCTGAGCTCCAATATAATGCGAGGGATTTTGGTCCGCCTGGCGCAAAACATGAGTCAGCATCGATGACGTCGTCGTCTTGCCGTGACTTCCCGCGACTACGTAAGCGCTCTTCGCATCCGCGAGAATAACCAGGCATTCCGCCCGTCGCACGCTGAGAATATTCCGTTCAGCCGCAGCCTTGCGTTCGGGATTTTCCGCCGCAATCGCCGAGGAAAATACGACCAGCGCGGCATCTACGACATTCGACGCGGCATGGCCTTCGAAATAACGAATACCTTCTGGCACGTAAGCGGAAGCCTCGGATGCCGGAACCAA
>Ga0207004_1113_pt2 | contig 20217 bp, 12 predicted proteins | sample Alteio_BWMinCont_86_FD_153468 | JGI IMG/M metagenome (GOLD analysis project Ga0207004, IMG submission 153468) | Enriched cells from forest soil in Barre Woods Harvard Forest LTER site, Petersham, Massachusetts, United States -... | ecosystem: Environmental > Terrestrial > Soil > Temperate forest >...
GAGAAGATTGCCCTTAACTTTCAACGCGGGAAGTGAAGCTTTTTGGACATCTGCCGCAAATAATTGTACCGGAATTGCCAGAACAACAATAAGAACCAGCGATTTAATGATCATGAAAGTAAGCGTGAAATTCCGGAACTTTTCCTGCGACTATTTGGCGGGCAGATATTGATCGATGACGGGCTGAATGGCATCTGCCCATATCTGATATCCCTTTGCGCTCGGATGCAGAAAATCGGGCATGATCTCACGGCTGATTGTCCCGTCGGGCTGGAGAAATTTATCGCCGAAATCGAGGTAGATGACTTTTTTGCCATCGCCAAATTTGGAGATGATTTCATTGACCTGCTTGATTTTAGCGCGGGCAGGATCTTCCGGCTTTTCTCCGCGAGGAAAAATTCCCTGAAGCAAAATAGCCGAATCCGGGCAACGTTTTTGATAGGCATCGATGATCGCTTTTACACCCTCGCCGATTTGCGCGGGGGTATAGTTGGCGATGTTATTGGTACCGATCAAAAGGACGATCAACTTGGGATGCATTCCTTCGGCCTGACCCTGAGTCAGACGCCAAAGGAGATGCTGGGTCTGATCACCGGAAATCCCAAAATCAAAGGCGTGATATTTGGTATCATATTGTCTGCCACGCGTCGGTGATGGAATCTCCGTCGAAAATTAGCTGACAGGTGGAGGCAGCTTGCTTTCCGTTTTCAATTTTACCTTCAACTCTTTGAAACCAATCGAATCTCCCCATCGGATAAGTCGCGGCGTTGACTCCGGCGGGCAGAGGTGGCGGAAGCGTCGGCATAGGAGTGACGGAGGGCAAGTCCTGCGCGAGAGAAGAGCTGACGAGCAACCCGGAAAACAGCAACGTATAGATTTTTGTCATAGTCATATTTTTCGATTGTGGGATTAGTTTTTAAACGAAACAGAAAGACTGGAACCGTCGACTTTGGCGCTCGCAGTCCCGCCGTTCGCGTCGCCTTTGAGCACAATATCCGAGACCGTCGGCGCGGGTTGGCCTGAAGGGCGAAAGACGATCAGGTAAGAGAGGACATGCAGCGGCCCGACCACATCGGCAGAAGTCCATGGTCGATTAACAAGAAGATTGTGAGCGTCAGTCTGCGGCACAAAGCTGGCGGTACCAGTCGAGACGGGCCAGAGGTAGGCGTTGATACTGCCATCCTGGATGCGAAGCGGAACGGTGTCCTTTCCAGCGGCCACCGTGGCCCCGTTATCGAAGACCAGGGAGCAGCCTCCTTCCTTGGGGATATTTTTGGATCCTACAAGGGCCACCAACGCGGCCCCTTTTACCTGCTGGCTATAGAAAAGAATCTGGGCATAGGGAAATCCGTTGGGAAGCGTTTCGTTCGACTTATCGATGCAGAAGCCCACGCGGAATCCCTCCGGTGGAGGAGCGTCGCTGCGCCAGTAGGCAACGAGGTTTCGCTTCTGCTTCCATTCATCCTGAAACGCGACGGTGCCGAGGATAAAGTTTCCGTCCCGGTACTGGAAAAGATGGCGCGTTGGATGGAGATTATCATCCGGTCCGACAGCAGTGAATTCCCGCCATGAGGGTGGTGGCACCTTGAACTCGGGCCGCGCCGAAATCGGCAAATCGGCCATGAGAAAGAGACCGCCTTTATCGACACCCTTGTCCCAGTCATTGATGGGATAAGCTCCGTTCAAGCCGAGGTAGAACCAATATTTGAGGCCTGCGGCATAGGCAAGCATGTCATCTCCGTAAGCGCGTCCAAACGGACCGCCCAGTTGAAAGGTGGGCGCATGATAGGCGGCGGCCACCTGTTTCCACAGACTATCGATTATGATGTCCGTCTTTTTGGCGAAGGCATCGGAGAAGGCAAATTTTCTCGCCATGTAGGCACCCGCGAAATCGACGGCGGTGTAGGTGGGGCTGAGATATTCGTAGACGTATCCGTCTCCGGCCAAGTTCACCACGGTATCGAGCTTGGCTTGCGCCCACTCCCCTGCCCCCGGTATCGCCCACAATTTCTGCCCCGCAGCGGCGACAGCGATGGAAAGAAGCGCGATGTTCGTATAGCCCGGGTCTACGTTGCGGCGCATGATCTCCTGAACCGCGAGGCGGCATGCCTTCTCCACTTGGATCCGCACGTCTGGATCAAGACAAGGATGCCTTCGATCCAGGTCCATGATATCGGCGAGTCCGAGGCCGACGAAAGCGGCAGAATTGAGGTCCGGGTTTTGCAACGTCTCCCAGTGTTGATCCGTGTACCAGAGAAAGGCGCCGTTCGATGGGCTTCCCGCCCGCGTATCCTGAGAGGCGACGACGCACTTGAGTATCTCCTGGGCCCGGGCGCGATCAGAAGGATCCCCGGTGAACAGCAGGCCGTAGGCGTAGTAAGTGGATTCCCGGAAAGCGTGTCTCGTCTTGTTTGGAGGATGGGGAGTATCGGTTCCCATGAGATTGGCGTCGGGATCAAAATTCGCATCGGCATAGTGGCGGGCGATCTCGTAGAGACGACGATGCTGGTCGACGTTTCCCAACGACGGATCGGGACTCCATGTCGCTCCGAGGACCGGGAATGAGACCGATACGAGGAGACACCCGCAGAATAAGACAGTCCGTTTTACGTACATCATTAGTTCTCAAAACGAGATGGAAAGATCCGTCCCATCAACCTTCGCGGAGGCACCGGTTCCGTCGGGTTTTAGCACAATGTCCGAGACCACTGGCGCCGGTTTATCCGATGGCCGAAAGACGATGAGGTAGGCTAGGACGTGCGAGGTACCGGCTACATCGGCTAAACTCCATGGACGAGTCACGCGGGAAATACGGTAGGAAACGGGGCGGACTTTAAAAAAATCCTGGCCGTTGGGCATTGGATAGGTGTTGAGCTGAGTCCCAAACTGGACGCTCGCGTTGGAGACAGGATAGAGGTAGGTGGTGATGCTTCCATCCTTGATAACAAAGGGAGAAGAACCGGCCTTCCCGTCCATCACGGCGCCTTCATCGAATACAAGGGTGGAGACTGATTTCAGGGGAACGTCCTTGGGTGCCACGAGCGCCACCAAGGCGGCGTCCTTCACTTGCTGGCTGTAGAAATGAACCTTCTCACCCGGAAATCCCGGATCGCCTTCCTGAATGGCTTCGTTCGATTCGTCCTGACAGAAGCCGACGTTGGCCCCGTCAGGAGAAGAACCCTCATTTCGCCAAAAGGCGACGAGGTTTCGTTTCTGTTTCCATTCGTCCTGAGTCGTAACGGTACCGAGAGTGAAATTTCCGTCCTTATATTGGGAGAAGTGGCGCACGAGGGTATTGTCCGCATCGGCGTTACCACCCGGCGATCCCACCGCAGTCCACTGCCGCCACGGGATGGGCGGCTGCTTGAATTCAGGCCGCGGCGAAATCGGCGTAGTGGCCAGGCCGAAAAGGCTTAACTTGCCCCAATCGTGAGCGGTATCGGTCTCGGAAAGCGGATAATTGCCGCCCAGGCCGAGGTAGAGCCAGTATTTGAGATCGGAGGTGTATTGGAGCATATTGTCGCCATAGGCGCGGCAATAGGGTCCGCCCAACTGAAACGTCGGCGCATGATAGGCCGCCGCCACCTGTTTCCAGAGGTGATTAATGGTGGTATCCGCAGACGCCGCAAAGGCGGGAGAGAAAGCGAATTTACGCGCCGCATAAGCTCCCGATATGGCCACCCCGGTATAGGTTGGGGAGAGATATTCGGCGAATTCGCCATCGTCCGCCAAGGCATTCAGGGCATCGAGTTTAGCCTGCGCCCATGCCCCGGCTCCGGGAACCGCCAGGAACTTTTCACCGGCGGAGGCGAGAGCCACGGAGATAAGGGCGATGTTCGTATAACCCTGATTGATATTGCGGCGCATGACTTCCTGGACCGCGAGGCGAACCGCGTTCTCCACCTGGCTGCGCAGGTCGGGATCGAGGCAGGGCCGCTGCCGATCAATGTCGAGAATGCCAACCAGCGTCAGGCCGACGAAGGCGGCTGAATTGAGATCTTGCGGTTTGTCCTCCACGCTCCAATTGAAAGCGCCATAGGTCGGGCTGTCCGGTTTTGTGTCCTGACAGGTAACGACGCGCCTGAGAATTTTTTGGGCCAGGGCGTCGTCGGCAGGATCGCCGGTGAGCAGGAGACCGTAGGCGTAGGCGGCTGATGCTCCCGTGCCATGATGCTTTTTGTTCGGCGGATTCGGGGAGGAATTTCCGACCAGGTTCGCATCGGGATCAAAATTCACCTCGCAGTAGTGGCGGGCGATTTCATAGAGACGCCGATGTTGGTCGGGATTCCCCAGGGATGGATCGGGATTCCACGTTGCGGCGAAAGCGGGGATTACGGATAACGCGACGAAACAACCATAGATCAAAGTCTTGGGTAACGTCGCGGTGAAGATGGAGGTATGCATGAGATTATTTGTTGTTATTGAAGGATGCAGCGCATCCCTAAGCTGTCCGTTTTTGAAGTGCCTTGTTGATTTTTTCCAAAGTAAAACCCTGCCAGGCGATCATCGGGTTCGTGGGTATGGACTGGGCCCGATTTAGCAATTGGCTTTGAGTCCAACCTTCCCGCTTACCTGCCCACCTGGATGAAAAACAATCGGGGCCGTTGAAGATGCCATAAGGCACTTCGGGAAACTGAAGCGCGTGCGTGCGCAAAGTCCCGCATTTCCATTCGACAAGCGCTTCCTCAAGAAGCCCTTCTTCGGTCAATGCCCACACAAACCAATGAATCGCCTGGGGCCAGATGCCCGCGTTCTCACCCTCGCCCGCAGGGATGGCGCACCACGAAATATCACTCGGCGCCGGACTACTGTAAGGGCGACTCATGAGGAGGAGCCCGATCTCGGAGTGGCAATGTTTGATGGCGTTCCTCAGGGCCGTCCGCCTTTGTTCCGCCGTACCACATTTCCCGAGGACTGGCCATGTCTGGGCATTGATAAAACAACGGTTTTCCGCAAACGAACCGACTGGTTTACCGTGATCAGTGTAACCGCGCCGGAACCAACCTTGATCGAATGTCTCCGCGACAGCTGCTTGGAGTTTTACCAGGCAGGCTTCCACTTCATTGGCAAAAGAAGTCTCACCGCGCCGCCGGGCGATTTCCACCACAGGACCAAAGGCCCGACAGGCCATGCCTGAATTCATCACCGACTCACCACGTCCCTCAGCTCCCATCAACGAAAGATAATCATTCCAGTCCCCGTGCCGAATGAGAATCAGACCGTGCTTCCCTATGCCGACTTGGTCTCGCGTCCAATAAAAAGCGCGCTTGATGTGCTCCCAAATCGTTCCTTCGCCCTGGTCCCAAAACGCACAGATTTCGTCGAGAAATTCCGCACGACCGGACATGGCGATGCTTTCGCAGCATCCCAAGATGAACCAAAGTTCGTTATCGCTTTCAAATTCGTCCGACATCCGGTCCCGGCGCATGTTGTGCCCCTTGGGTATATCACCGCTAACGAGTTGAGTCTTCGCTACGAAGCGGAGCGAGGCAGCGGCGAGGTCCCAATCGCAGGCGGCCAGCACCATGCTTGTTTCGGAAACTTCGCGTACAGGAAAGCCGTGCCAGGAATAACCACCCAACGCGATGTAATACTCGCCGACCGAGCTGTCGTAGCAGGTAAAAGAGAGGAGTTGTCCCGCATTCCAGAGGCATTCCTGGACCATCCACGATTCGGGCGCTTCAACAGCAAAGGGGGCGAGTCGTATCGCCCATTGCCGATGCGCTTCCTCCAAGGTTGGGACATGCCCCGTCGACATCTCATGCGACCCGTAGCCCGTCGAAGCATCCATGCTCCATTCGATATTGGGTTCGAGTCGCACGGATTGGCACAGGCAGAGGGAGTCCCTTTTCGAGGCAGCCTGCCAAGAGTCCGATGCCGTCAGAAAAACATCTCCAAGTTGTTCGTGAATATTCGGGAAAACAGCGCATCCCGGCGGGGTGGTCGGATACTGCCGGAGGGGGCGTGGATTAGCTGCGTAGGGACGAGTCGGACTGACGTCACCCCGGATTTCCAGCCGTGCTTGCAAAGGCGCCTTCGCCAGATTTATCAGCGTGAAACGTGCATATATCTTTCGCTCCCGATTCGGCAACGCAAAGACTTCCTGCACAATCCGAAGATGGATTCGGTCCGTCTTCAACTCCCCGCGATATTCGATGGAGCCTGTGCCGACACGAACACCTTGCTTGTGAGTTAGTTCACTATAAATAAGCGAGATCAATTCCCCTTCAACCTCCATCATCAGGTAAATTGATCCACGCGCCCGACCGCTGTCCGGTGGGTTGAGCCACAGAAAACCGCCCTCCGTCGTGAAAAGATTCACGTTACCCCATCGGTCCGCCATGGCGGAAAGATGTCCGGTGCTGATCAGATGACGGAAAGGAGCATCGGTTGCCTCGTCATCCTCCACCATCAAATCGAAATGGGGCAGGCCGCTACTTCCTGTGCCCCAAGTTCCGTAGCGAAGTTTTTCGATTTCAGAAGGTATGTTTGAATTGAGATGCATACCGTCAATTCTTAAACGAAACCGAGAGAGCATCCCCATCGACCTTGGCAGTCGCAGATACGCCGCTCTCGTCGCCTTTGAGCGCGATATCCGAAACCGTCGGAGCAGGTTGATCGGAAGGACGGAAGATGATCAGGTAAGAGAGAACGTGCAAGGCGGTGCCAGAGCCGATGTTATCCGAAGAGGTCCACGGCCGATTGACACGGAGGTTGTTGGCATCGGCTTTCGGGACAAAGGTTCCAGAGATGGCGGTAACGGGATAAAGATAGGCAGTGATGGTGCCATCCTCAATTTTAAGGGAACCGGCGTCCTTTCCATCGGAAGCCTTCGCGCCGCTGTCGAACACAAGAGAGCATCCTCCTTCCAGGGGAACATCCCGATTTGTTGCCAAGGCGACCAACGCGACTCCCTTCACCTGCTGGCTATAAAAGTGAATGAAACCGGCTAGAGCGCTTGCGGGGAGAGTTTCGTTCGACTCATCAATACAGTAACCGACACTAAATCCACCCGGCTGTGGACCATCGTTACGCCAATAAGCGACCAGGTTGCGCTTCTGTTTCCATTCGTCCTGAAACGCCACGGTTCCCAAGATGAAGTTGCCGTCCCGATATTGCGAAAACTGGCGGACGGGATGTTTTTCATCTGGTCCGGTAGCGGTGAATTCCCGCCATGGGACAGTCGGTTGCTTGAACTCGGAGCGCGGCAGAATTGGCAAGGCAGCAATTACTGCGAGACCAGCCTTGTCCCAGTCATGATCGGTTTCGGTGTTTGGCAGGGGATAGGCGCCATCCAGAGCAAGAAAGAGGTCGTATTTTAGAGCGGCAGCATAGGTTAGCATGTTGTCGCCATAAGCGCGTGAGAAAGGCCCTGCCAATTGAAAGGTGGGCGCATGATAGGAAGCCGCAATTTCTTTCCACAGATGATCGATCAAGGCATCGGCCTTCGTGGCGAAGGCCGGAGAAAAAGAGAATTTGCGAGCCGCGTAGGCCCCATATATATCAACGCCCATATAAGTGGGGCATAGATATTCGTAGAACTCTTCGTCTCCAGCCATGTTTGTGACCTTGTCGAGTTTGGCCTCAGCGAAGGCCCCGGCCCCCGGCACAGCCCACAGCTTTTCTCCGGCAGCCCCCAGCGCAATTGAAAGCAGGGCAATGTTCGTGTATCCCGGATCGACGTCGCGACGCATCACGGCCGCGACCGCCAACTTGCCCGCGGCCTCGACCTGGCTGCGAACATCGGCATCCAGCGACGGGTGCTGCTTGTCCAAATCGCAGATCAATGCGCACGTGAGACCGTCAAAGGCTGCGGAATTCGCGTCTGGATTTTTAATCGTCGCCCAGTCGTCCTCAGCGTACCAAGAGAAGACTCCATTCGTGGGACTGTCGAGCCGTGTATCTTGCGTGGTGAGTGCCCGCTTGAGTATCTTCTGTGCCAAGACAAGATCGGCGGGATCACCGGTGAGAAGGAGTGTGTAAGCATACGAAAGCGACTCCCGCACGGAATGCGATTTCTTGTTCGGGGGATTATTACTTGATGTTCCTACCAGGTTGGCATCCGGATCAAAATTAGCGTCGCAGTAAGTGCGGGCGATCTCATAGAGACGCTGGTGTTGGTCACTATTCCCCAGCGCCGGATCGGGAGTCCAAGTGCCAGCGAGAACCGGTAACGATATGGTGGCCAAGAGCAGGCAAGACAACAAAACACGTGAAAGTGACATAGGCAGATTTCTTAAAGAGGGATTGGAATCACATTGAAAGGAGTTGGAAGAAAATCCATCTGCATGAGCAGCATTCAACAGCAATCACTGCACGGCGAGGCATTAGTTGCTTTCCCAGTTAAGTGCATTGAAATATAGCCCGGATGTAGGTTTGCCTGATTTAGTTGGGAGCCTGAAGCGACAAGACCGAGCCATTGACTTCGGCGGTGAAAGTTGTGGATTTTTCACTGGGGCTGAATGTTATGTTTTTCACCACAGGAGCGGGTTCTCCCGGATTTCTGAAAACCACCAGATACGATAGAATGCCAACGTTGCCGACATGGTCGGCGGATGACCAAGGACGCTCCACATACCCTCTCTTCTTTTCGTCGTCCTTTCGAAAAACCATCGTTCCTCCCGATTGCGTTATGGGATAGATATAAACGGAAGTGTCCCCGTCCTGAACCTGACATGAACCAGGAGGGCCTCCGTCCAGAGGATTACCCTGGGCCGCATCGTTAAACACCAAGCTGATTCCGCCTGCAGCAGGAATGGGCATTTTCCCGGTCAACGCCACGAGCACTGCATTTTTGACCTGGGTCGAGAAGAAATGGGCATAGCCGTTACCAAAGGTCATCGATGACTCATCCAAGCAATAACCCACATCCCAGGATGGCGTCTTGATCGGCCAATAGGCGACCACGTTTCTTTGCTGCTGCCAAACCGACTGTGTGCTAACGCTGCCCACAACCAAATCGCCGTCGCGGTATTGGCGCAAGGTCATACCCGGACGACCCATGACCTGGATTTCACGCCATGGAACCGTTGGTTCCTGAAATTCCGCACGAGGCTCAATTTGCGCCTCTGCCATGCCCATCAGCCCCGCGCAATCCCACGAATGTTCCGTCTCCGTGTCGGAGAGCGGATACTTTCCGTTGAGCGCAAACATAAGGAAGTATTTCAGCCCCGCCGCATACTCAAGCATGTTATCGCCATAAGAGCGTGAATTGGGACCTGCGAGTTGCAGGGTGGGCGCGTGATACGAAGCGGCGATATCCTTCCAAAAAGCGGTGATCAACTGATCCGTTGCCGATTTAAGTTCGGGGGTCGTAGCGAAGCTTTTCAGGGCGTATGCTCCCCCAAGATCGGTTCCGTAATAGGTGGGGGCCAGATACTCGGTAAAAGTCGTGCCCGGCTGCGCACGCGCGAGGATCCATTCAATCTTGCTCATGGCAAAATCGTTCGCTCCCGGAAAATTCAGCAGCTTGGCACCGGCCGCTCCCAATGCCGCAGACATTAGCGAGATATTGATATATCCGGGGTCGACGTCCCGGCGAATCGTGAATTCCACGGCATGGCGGACGGCCTCTTCGATATCCTTGCGCAAATCTGGCGGCAGCAGTTTCCCCTGCTTGTTGTCCTGATCAAGAATGCCCGCCAGCCCCAAACCGACAAACTGGCCATAGTTTGGATCTGGATTAACAGCGGACGCCCAATCATCTTCCTGATACGGCAGAAAGGAGCCATACGTGGGTGAATCCTTTCTTAGGTCCTGCTTCTCCAGCACGGCGCGCAGGATGGTCTCCGCCTTCGCCCGATCGGTTGGATCTTTCGTCATCAAGAGTCCTTGGGCGTATGCGACCGATATGGACACCATGTGAGGATGGGGTTTCTTCGTGTCTCTCAGGATCATGTTGGTGGAGGGATCGAAATGGCTGTCGCAGTAGTCACGACCAATCTTGTAGAGCTGGAGGCGTTGAGCCGGTAAACTCATACTTGGATCCGGTTTCCAGTCCGCACCCCGCGTTGGTACGAAACAAAGGAGGAAAGCCGACAAGAAGACGTGGATAAATTCGCGGGGCGATAACATAAAGAGGTAAATGTGGATTTTGGCGAAAAGTAGCGAACCCCTTTACTTTCTCAGTTAAGTCGAGGGAGAAAAAAATTATTCCGGGGCGACGTAATTCTTTGGTCCCCCCAGAGCCATGAAGCGACCATGCAGGACGATAAAAGCGCACAGAGCCATGACGGACAGGCCGGAACTGAAAAAGAGGGTATACTTATACTGGTGATGCATGCCATCGAGGAATTTTCCCACGAGAGGACTGAAAAAAATTCCGACCACCGATCCGATAATTCCACCGGCCGAGCTTATCTCCGCAAATCGCGCGCGCGGAAGCAGACGCTGGGACAACGACGCCCAGGACGTAAAGATACTGCCGGAAACCACGGTGTGGAGCACCATCACAACGGCAAAGCTCATCGGCCCATGAACCATGAATCCAGCAGCGCCCATGATCAAGGCATACAGTGCGAGCCCCACCATGCTTAATCGTAGGGGGTGAAAACGGTCGGCGGCTATCCCAAGTGGATAACTCAAACAAAGTGAAATGCCATAACTCAAGCCAATGCATATTCCCAAGCCCTTGTCGCTCAATCCCACGCTTTCGGAGTAATAGAGGGAATAGAGATTGAATGGACCGGTGCAAAGTCCCCCGAGAATGGTTGCCGCAAAAAACCACAGGAAATAGGAATGCCCGAAACCGTCGCGAAAATAGGTTATTACCGCAGAGATAAGTCCCGGACGCGGGCCAAGGTCATCCACAACAGGCGGAGGTTCGCCTTCCCTGACCTTCAGGCACATGAGCGTGAAGGTCACACCGAACAGGACGCCGATGGCCAGAAATATCCAGGTGAAATGGGACTTGGCTTCGCCCAACACGCCAAAGAAAAAGGCCATGCCCGCAATCAGGCTGACGGCCCGAAAGACTCCGAAGAAACGCCCCATGACGGCCTGAGGGACAACGTCATTCATCAATGCGCCAAAAACCGCATAGCTCGTAATGCAGCCTATTTCAAACACGGTCCAGCATATCGCCATCAAGATCAGTGCCGATGCATTAGGTCCCGGTGACCAATGGCCGAGCAGATCACTCAGGCCTTGTCCGAGTTGCGGACTGAAGGCCAGCCCGAATGTGGCCAGAACAATGAATGGCACCGGAACGATCAGGAACGGAATACGCCTTCCCCATCGGGTGCGCATCCGGTCCGAGTTATAGGCAACGACCGGGCTGATGATCAGATTCAACACGGATGGAAGGGAAGAGAAAATCACTGCGGTGATAAAGTCCGAGGCGTCAAAATGTTTGAACAAAATCTGCATGACGGGCGGGATTGCACGATCACGCACCGACAGCGCGAAATCGCCGCAGAGCAGCCAGCCGCAAACCTGCAATAAGCCTATCTTCGTGTAGGCAAGCGTGCCTACGCGCCAAATTTTACTCGGCAAAGCAGCGTCTGGGATAGAGACCATGAGGGTTGGAATATCTTCGATTACTCGAGGTTAAAGTTTGGCGTTACGTGTGATTTCTGGAAAGTCATCTGTCCGGAACGGCCCTGCGGGAAAACCAACTCCGTTGTAGAGATTGCAGATAGGATCATCGGCCCAACCGTAACGGATGGCGACAGGTTTGGCGATGCCGTCGGCACGAACGACCACGGTTCCGTTATCGATTTTCGCATTGGCCCACTTCCAGACATGATCTTCGCCGCAGATCACAAAGCCTTCAAGATCGCTGTTCGGAACATTTCTTACCAGCGGCACCTTCACGTCCGGCTTTTCCGAAGTCGGGGCGTACTCAGCGGGTAACGGCTTGGCGACGAGGCCGCCATCGACGTGTGTAAAGGTGAGACGGATCGAATCGCCTTCAACCATCATCGAGGCATAGGTTGGTCCAGCGAAGGGAACTTGTTTGCCGTATGTGTTCGCCAAGGCGATGGCTGCGAGACGTTCGCCCGGGGTCTGCTTGTCGTGGGGATGGATGTTCCCCTCGTCTCCGCAATCGATCAGTACTGCCATTCCTGTGTTCGGCAAGGACAGCGTCTGTGTCTGTGAATCGCGAACTTCGGCCCAGGCGCTTTCGGTGGGTGCGGGTTTGCGCGCCATGAAATTGGCGAGTTGGCAGAAGTAGAATGGGAAGTTCCCCTCGCCCCAACGGGTACGCCAGTCCTGGATCATCAGCGGAAAGGCGGTCCGATATTGGAAGGCGCGCCCGGCATTGGACTCGCCCTGATACCAGATCGCGCCCTTGATTGTGTAAGGAGTCAACGGTGCAATCATGCCGTTAAAAAGATAAGTGGCGACGTTTTGCGGACTAGGGGCCTTCATCAGTGGCTTGGGATAGGCAGCCTTGGCCTCGGCGGTAAGCGGCGGCAATTCCTTCTCGACCTTCCCGAGCCAATCGCCGTCCAAAGTAAGGGATCCCCATTTCATCGGACCGGGCACAGTCGCGCCTCCCGCCGGGAAAGCGATCCGGATCGCCAGGACACCCTCCCCCTGGAGCGACAAGTCACGAGGAGGATCATAAACGCGCCCCGCATTGACGCCACCGGTTTCCGGTTTTGTCTCGCCGATCTTCACGCCGTTCCAGTAGACCGTATCGAAACCGGGGATCACGCCGAGATTAAGACCCTGGTGCCCCACCACGACATCAGGAGGAAGCGTGATCGTCCTGCGGATCCAGATCGCGCCGGCATCGGGAAGTCCCTCGGCAGTGAGAGGACCCGGAAGATGAACCGACTTCCAATCCGTGATCGGTACATTAGGTCCGGCGTAAACGGAAGGATCGGTCGGCGCTGGAAGGACGCGATCATACTGGGCCTCCCAAGCCTGCACAGCCTGAGCATAAGCTTGGACGCGGGCGGGATATTCTTCGAGGTCCTGCTTGCTTCTTTCAGCGCCTTGCTTGAGATCGGGAACCGTATTCAGCGCATCGAGGCTGGTCCATGCTTCGACCGGCGTGCCACCCCACCTGGAACTGATCAGTCCAACCGGAATCGCAAGATCTTCCTGAAGCTTTTTGCAAAAGTGATAGCCTACCGCAGTGAAATTACCGGTGGTCGCAGGCCCGGCGACAACCCAAGTTCCCGTGCATGTATCGAGCGGCACGGGCGACGTTTTATTGTCCACCTGAAATTCGTGGAGTTGGGGATTGGCCGAGGCGGCTGTTGTCCTGCCCGCATCGTTGGTATACTTCACGGGAAATTCCATGTTCGACTGGCCGGAGGCAAGCCATACCTCGCCGACCAAAACATCGGAGACCGTAATTTTATTTGTGCACTCAACGACTAAATCGAAAGGCCCCGGTCCGACCTTGGAAAGATCGAGTTCGATGCGCCATTTTCCATCGGAGCCCGCGGTCGTGCTACCGCTGGCACTATCCAGCTTCACCGTGATCTTTTCATTGGGACCAGCGGTGCCCCAGACCGCTGTCTTCGCCGATCGTTGCAGGACGGCATGATCCGAAATAAGCGCCGGCAACGTAACAGCCGCCATGACGGAACTGCCTACGACGAGCCATGACAAAAAAAAGGAAATGCCGCGGAGAACAAAGGCATGGAAAGGAATCATCATATTTTGACCGATCTTGCGGCCGAATAGAGCGGAGGAATATCGAAAGCGCCGGAAGCTGGATCGGGCCCGAGAACTTGAAAGGGTGTGCTTTCTTCCGGCTGACCAAAGTCAAATTTCGAAACACCGGGGGCAATCCTTTTGGAGGAACATTCCTGCATGGTGTGAAGGGTTTTTCGCCGCCCGCTTGCGTTCAAGCGAGTATCGCCGCCTGCTTCTGGGTGATTCCCCATTGGAGCGGCTCGCCCTTGAGAAAGCGTTCCGCTTCCTCAATCATCAATTTTCCCATCCGGTGACATTCTCCATTCAGACTACCGGCAATGTGCGGAGTGAGGATGACATTGGGCATGGAATATAACGGAGAGTCCGGATCGAGAGGCTCCTGGCAGGTCACATCCAGCAGGGCGCAAAGGTCCTTGCGTTGGCGCAACACCTCGATCATTTCCGCTTCCTTGATCAGCTGTCCCCTTGCCGTATTGATGAGGGTGGCGCCAGATTTCATCGATGCGATCAATTCACCGGTAAACATCCCTTCGGTTTCTTTCAACAGGGGGGTGTGAATCGTCACGATGTCGGAGCGTTGGAGCAATTCCTCGAGTGAAACGAGTTCAACCCCGAGCACCGCGGCGGATTCCTCCGTGACGAACGGATCATAGACCAACACGCGGATATCGAGCATGCGCAGCAGTTCGCGGACACGTCGTCCGACCAATCCCAGTGAGACAATCCCGACGATCGAATTATACGCTCCGGGGACCTGCCTTCCCTCGGCGTCATAGCGGGGATATTCGCGTGTACGATAAAGTTCCCGGGTGTGCCACCACACTCCCTTTAATGAGAGAATAATCTGGGCCAGGGTGAATTCCGCCACGGGCACCGCATTGGCCGATGCGGCGTTGCTCAGCGCAATATCGCGCTTCCAAAATTCGTCCGTCACTGTCCTGCGAATGGACCCACCACCGAAGAACACAGCCTTAAGCCGGGGCGCCGCATCGAGAAGCTTTTTGTCCAACACTTCCCCATACCAACCGGAGAAAAGCAATTCCACGTCCTTGAGCAGATCGAGGTTTGCCCGAATCTCGCCCGGGGAATATGCGCGATCGGGAAAGTCTACACGGGAACGTAATTGGTTCCTGTCGTTGGGAGCATAAATGGCGTCAAACCAGTAAGGCTCCATTACAAACAAGCCTTGGTGTTTAGTCATCAGAGTGGAGAATACGAAACGTACAGCGGGATCCGCATCGGGTTATCAGGTCTACCCTTGGAAGGCGCGACGGCGGCGCTGCCAAGTCACGAGCAGCGCAAATCCACCGAGCATCAGCGCCCATGTAGAGGGTTCGGGCACAGCGGACGTAATGTCCAATTGGAGGGTAAAGTCGGTGCCTGAGCCGCCGTTAATTTGCAGTTGCGCCGTGTACCCATTCAGACCATTGATGGTGGTGCCCACCAGCGTGGTGGTGGTCGTCGTCCCGAAGGGATTGGTCGTTGTGTCGTCAGTGGAAATCAGGGTGTATAAGCCAGCCGTGAGATTCCCCCCGGACAAATCGGTGAAATTGAAGATGTCGGTGTTGTTCAAGCCCGAGACTTCACCGGAAAAGGCACTGGTAATTGACAGGGAACTGCTGGCCAAGCCCGTGTTGAGATTGAAGCTCAGCTTTGTACCACTCGCCAGCCCGACGTAGCCCGCTGTGCTGCCAGCGGATTTCAGGGTCAGCGTGTCGGTATTCCCGGCGGTGCCCGGAGCAAGAGTGGTACCCGTGGCAAAGGAGACAGAATTGGCCGCCGTCACCCCCGATGGATTGAAAAATCCAGAGCCACCGAGCGTGCCGGTACCAGTAATGGTTACCGCTTTCGTTCCGGTGGACGATCCGCTTATCGAATTCGCCAGCAGCGTGCCGCCGGTAACCGAGGTGCCGCCGGTATAAGTATTGGTGCCCGCGAGAACCAGTGTTCCATTTGAGACCGCTATGCTTGCCGAATTACCGCCGATGTTGCCCGAAAGGATTTGTGTACCTGAACCACTCTTACTGATGACTTCTGAATTAGTGGGGGCGATGCTGGCGGAAGAACTATAGTTGCCGCTACCCGTGAGGTTGAGTGAAGTGACACCTGTTGCGGTTGTCAATTTGCCTCCACCTCCGACAGTTGGATCGTTAATCCCAAGCACAGAAAGAGCTGTGTTTTGCGCTACAACCGCTCCCGAGGAAATCGTGATAACATCCGCGCTTAGGTCTGCCCCGCTATCGACATTGATGTTTCCCATCTCGAAATTGACCGTGCCCGTTTGGATCACTGATGCAAGGTCCATCGTCGTGTTCCCGCTGTTCGCGTCATTCACCAGGGAAAGACCATTGGTACCGGTGATTGCGGAAGCAATCGTGCGTGCAGCACCAGTTGGAGTGCCTACTCCAAACTGATAAATAATACCTTCGGAACCGCCGAAGTCGAGCGTGCCACCTGTAATCGTACTGTAAGCGGCACCCGCTCCGGCGTTAATGATAACGCCAGCGGGATTAGTTCCATCCCCGATCGTAACCCCCGCGGCATTAAGGGTCAGGCTGTCGCCCGCACCAATCCGCAGCGCCGCCGCATGAGCACCAGCACCTCCATCGGTCATGGTTACCGCGGCACCGGTGATATTAGATATCTCCCCGTTTACCGAGGTGAAGGAAGTCGCATGGGCAGTGTAACCGGTAGAATTAGTGATCGCGGTGAAGCCATTGGCACCATAGGTCAAGAAATCGCCGGTACCGCTGGAACCATTATCATTCAGGACGATAGAATTATTTACCGAATGATTGATGGAATTCAAAGTAGGTGCAGCTCCATTCACGAACAGATTGACGGTGTTTACTGTTCCCGCCGCAGCCGTCCCCAAGGCGTTAATGCCTCCAGAGTTCGAGCCCGTAACGATCAATACACCGTCACCAACCCGATTGAGAATGCTGCCGGTGGCTGAGGCATTTCCGAGCGTTAATTTTATTGATGAGCTTGCAGCGGCTACCAAGTTGAGTTGAGTCGCTCCACCATAATTGAACTGTGTTGTCGCGGTGGCGTTCACGCCGGTGTATACATCCGCGCCCGTTGCGCTCGGAGACAGGTACATAACGGTAGCTCCATTTGTCGAGATGGAGCCCTGACCAAATGGGTTTCCAGTTGAAGAGGTAGTGCTGGCCCTAAGCCCTATTGCCGGTGAGTTTTGCACTACCCCAGCAGCCGTAAGACTGCTCAGGATAATGCCGCCAGTGTAGCCCGTATTATCTGCAGTAAATGTGAGCTGGCTCGCCCCGCTCTTGGTCAAGTTGCCGGGACCACTCAGCGCGCTGGCAATCACGACACCGCCGGTAGCCTGATTGATCGCCGTGGTAAACAGCGTGTTATTCTCCAATATCAGCGGCGCATTGATAACGTAGGTAAAATTTCCGCCGCCCCCCCCCCTTTGCCCCGAGCATATTGACGACCGGCGTCTGGCTGCCGTTGCTGATCAATTCAATAGCGTCGGAGGGGCTGGCGCTATTAATGTCAACGGTAACGGCACCACCACCGCCAGGGCCCGTACCACTCAAAGTTGCACCGGTCAGATTGATAACGTTTGCCTCGAAATCGCCAGAAATGTCATCGATCGTGGTTGTCGTCCCTGCTCCAATGCTGCTACCAGCACCAACACCGCTAAGGAGCGTGAAGGTGAGCGTGGTGCTTGTCGCGCTCACTGGAGCGCTTGCTGACCAATTAGTACCTGCGGTCCACGAATCGGTCGCACCGACAGTCGTCGCGGTATAGGTGTAGGTCTGCGCCGAAGCCGGAATCGACGCGAATAACGTAAAAAGAATGGCGGCCAGACTGGACGGCAGCGCCTTCGCCCAGTTGGAGCACGAGAGCACGGACTTCAGGAATATCTTCATAGGTTTATGATTTTTAAGTTTGGGGCCACCGAATATCCAAAGCTGATATAGTGGTAAAAGTAATACATGGCTTTACATTACAAACAATCCATAGTTTACTTTCTCAGTTAAGCCAATGCCTTTATCTTGAATTTCCCGCCTGGTCATCCATGAAATCCCGCGTCACCCAAAGAGACATCGCGCGCAAAGCCGAGGTCTCGCACGTCACCGTTTCCCTCGCCTTAAGGGGCGATCCGTCGATTCCCGAAAAGACGCGGAAGCGGATCGAAAAGATAGCCAAGCTTCTTGAATATTCGCCCGATCCGTTGCTGACGGCGCTCGCATCTTACCGGAGTCAAAATCGCCCTGCTTCCTACCACGCTAATATTGGATGGCTTATGAGCAGTCCGCATGCGGGAAAGTTGGGATGGGGCGATTTCGGCCTTTACTATAAGGGAGCTGAGGCACGCGCCAAACAACTGGGCTATGTCCTGGATGAAATCAACGTGCTGGGCGATCACAAGGATTATAAATGGCTCCACCGTCTCCTGGATGCACGAAACATCACAGGCGTGATCCTCGCGCCGTCCCATATCGGAGGAGCCGATTTTGGTTTCGATTTCTCTCATTATTCTGCCGTCCGCATTGGTTACAGCTATCGTTCTCCCATTTTGCATACCGTGGCCAACTCGCAGTTTCGGACCGTCCTGATCGCAATGCAGAAGGTGGTCGCCCTGGGTTACCGTCGGATTGCCTGCATCCTAACGGAAGATCTGGATGAGAGAACGTCCTGGCAATTTCTGGGCGGTTATCTGGCCGGGCAGCATCTCGTACCGAGGAAGGATTGGATCGAGCCCTTCTACACCGTTCCAACGATGGACCCGACGCAGGCCTTTTATGAGTGGGTGGTGAAAAACCGGGTTGAATGCTTTATCGCCCCGGGCTACGTCAAACTTTATGAGAATCTGATTCAGCGGGGGCTCAAGATAGGCTATGCCGATACGCAAGTGCTGGAAGATGACGATTTTTTTGGCGGTATCCACCAAAATTCCCGGCAAGTCGGAGTCGCGGCCGTCGACCAACTGGTCAGCATGATGCATCGGAACGATATCGGAGTCCCCGCCATTCCGTCCCAACTCCTGATCGAGGGTTCCTGGCGTGAAGGAAAAACGTTGAGGAAATCCCGTTCGAAATCCTCCTCGCCGCATGGGGCCTGATTCACAAAGCCGCCTGAGAGAAAGGCAGCTACTTAACTGGGAAAGTTAATTATGAATTGTTTCCCCCCACAAGCACATTATGATTACAACTATGCAGGTTTATGCCTCACAAGTCCGCCCTGTTTCTTTTTTATGCTGGCACATTCTTCCTGCTCCGAATTACTAGACAGGCTTAACTAAAACCCCACTTGAAGCCTTCCCATCAAATCTTTAATCAGCCCGATTGTTGGCATACAGCCTTGATTCGGAAGGATGCAAGGAACTGGAGTCGCGACGCTTTCACCCTCATTGAGATGCTGGCGGCGATGACGGTGCTATCGCTTCTGGTCTTGATGATCTCAACGGTGATGAATAGCGCCTCATTGACGATGGCCAGCACCAACAAGCATCTGAATGCCGACGATCAGGCGCGCATGGTCTTCGACCGGATGCAGATGGACCTCACCCGGATGCTCAGGCGCAGCGATGTCTATTTTCAATTCACCAAGCTGAACGGCAACGATCAGTGCACTTTTTACAGTGAGACACCCGGCTACTTCCCGACCAGCACAAGCACTCCCTTGGAAAGCAATGTTTCACTGATCAGCTACCAATTCAACCCCGCCTATCCCTACCAACTCGAACGGCTGAGCCAGGGCTGCCAGTGGACAGAGATCGCATTCACTCCCTCGACCAGCGGGACATTTTCGACAACTAACCCGACGCACGTCCTGAGCAATGCCGTCTTCCGGATGGAGCTCGCCTTTCTCGAGAAGGTAAGCGACACGTCCTTCCAGATCACCACGACCGCTCCCACACCTGGGAGCCAGGCCTTTCAAAGTTGTTATGGCATCATGGTAGCCATCGCGGTACTCGATCCCACCAGCCAGAAGATGATGACTGCCGGCAACTATACAACGTTGATCGCCGCGCTGCCTGATTACATCGGTACGCAGACGATTTCCCTGAGCACCACTTCCTCCCCCCCCGTCCGCGTCATATAGATCCAGTCAGGCGGGATAAAAGTATTGGTCGGAGTGAGGTCGGTGGCTGTGGGACTCAGCGGCATCAAGAGGGGCTTGTTCCAGCGAGCCATGGAAATCGCGCGGCCCGTCACTCCCGTATTCGTGGTGGAGAGATTGGCCGCCCAGTTGGGAGCCGGCCACGTCGTGGTGTTGTAATAGGTGCCCGCGTAAAAAGGAACATTGTACGCACTGCGTTTGATGACGTTGGCGGGCGCTCCCGCATCCATGCGATAAGGCACCATGGCTTGATTGGTTGCGGGCAGAAAAAAGCAGTTCGGATCCCTCATATCGCTGCCCGTGGGTGGATAAGTAGAAACCGAGCCCGCCGTGATCTCCTGCTTGAGTTCGCCGATCACCGAATCCGCCGCGCCTCTCGCGAATAGGGAGGCTTCCGTCTGGCTTGCGCTTGCGTCGGACACCTGTGTTTCCAACATGGAATGTGTCAGGACAGCCAGCACCAAGCCGGTGAGAATAACAATACAGGCGAGGGCGATCACCAGG
>Ga0207004_1118_pt1 | contig 19494 bp, 17 predicted proteins | sample Alteio_BWMinCont_86_FD_153468 | JGI IMG/M metagenome (GOLD analysis project Ga0207004, IMG submission 153468) | Enriched cells from forest soil in Barre Woods Harvard Forest LTER site, Petersham, Massachusetts, United States -... | ecosystem: Environmental > Terrestrial > Soil > Temperate forest >...
CGTGGGGCTCGGGTCGGTGAACAATTGGTCGGGGAACAAAGAGACATCGATGCCGGAGTCCCAGATGGCCACCAACACGGGAGTTAATTTTTGATCTTTGGCGAGCGTGACCTCGCGGGCGGCCCAGATGTCCGGTTTAACGACGTTGTGGGCCGAAATGTACTCTTTCAGAACCATCCCCAGGGCGGGTTCCAGCGGAATAAAAAAATTCAGGTCACTTCTGTACGAGATCAATTGCCAAGCATCGAGGTTGTCAAGGGTCCCGGAAGTTTGGACTGAGGGATCAAGATCGGTCTTTACCTCGCCGAGCGCCATAGCCTTTGTGTAGATTCGGGCACCAACGTACCTGTGCCTGACGTTGTCCTGCACGACGTCCCAGGGAAGAGAATTAATCGCCTCGCGCGCATGCTTTTTGAAGGATTCCTCAAAAGCGGAGCCGCTGGTGCTGCTCGTGTCGATGGCAGCCTGTGAGATCGCCCGCTGGATTATTCCAGCCATGAGTTTCGCGGAGGGCTTCTCCTCCTGCGCGCGGAGCAAATCGATGGTTGCGAGCGCGGCCTGGTATTCTCCGGCGAGGAACTGAAGATCGATCTTGGCGTGGAGCAGGGAGCGCATTGTGGCCTTGTCGGTGAGGTCGTAATCGCGAAGGATGCTGTCCAGGTCTGCTCGGACTTTCGAGGCGAAGGCGCTGAAGGTGCTATCGTCGGCCTGGACCAGTTCGGAAGCGGAGCCTTTTACGGGATATGTGAAGCGCGGTAGATCGTCCTGACTGTTGACTTTTTTCTTGGTGCTCGTTTGCGCGTAAGAACAGGGGGCGAGTAGCGCAAGAATTAACGCAAGAAGGAAGCCGCTGGAGGTGCGGGGTTTTCGCATTGAGCTACCTCGGAATGACGTTCGAGCTGCGGGGTTGTACACCTAGACTGGGAGGAGTCTATGTATCAAAGCAAAAGGCGTCAAGCCTCGGTGGGTGTCGCTCATGCTTGGTCGAACATTTTCGAGGGCTGGTTGAAGTTTCAGTTTCAATTTCCAGGATTTGGAGTCGGCTGACCTGACGCGATCATTACGTTCTTGATCGCGTGAGCGACAGCATCCTGAACGGGCACGTCATTGCGGCCGTGGTCGGTGATGGCGTCGTAGAGCAGTTGCGTGGGCCCGGGACTTAATTCTCTGTTGTACTCATGGGTGATCTCGCTGGCCATCTCCAGGAGCATTTTGTTGGACTCGGCATTCAGATCGATGCCGCTAACCTCCACTCGTTTGCCCAGGTAGCTCGCTGCGATTTTCTCGGCCAGTTTGTCGGCGCTTTGGTAGTAATACTCCGATATTTGGCGATGGCCGTCCTCATGTTCGACCACGCGCTGGCTTACGTCGGTCGGCACCCAAATGTTGATGCTGAGCTGCAGCGTAACCTTGACCTGCGCGATAGTGACGGTCGCGTGTGTGGCGTCTGTTTGTCGGGACTCGCCGCGGACACTGGCGTTGGACAGGAAATCGGAGCCGCACGCTGCGTTTTCCCCCGGGTTCAGCGGCGGCATATCACTGGGCGGCGCGGCTGGGTCGAACGTGTGATTCGCGAAAGTAACCGGCTGCTTGATAATTGTTGGCACGGGAAGTTCACTGGGCTGGCGACGCGACGAGAGGTCCCGCCGCGTGAGCCAGGCCAAGACAAGCACTCCTAGCAACACGCAAAGCACAAGTAAGCCACGCGAGCGCAAGGCAACCCCCGCGTTCCATTGTCCGGATAACGCAGCGCGCGAACCATAAGTTCGCGGCTGGCGAATGACGCGAAAGGTACTCTCGTGGGCAACGAACGCTGCCAATGCCTGGAAAAAAAGCTTGACATATTCCCATATAGGAATGTATTATTTCTTCATGGCACGAGCTGCTACCACTTCTGACGCTTTCAATGCTGTGGCGGAGCCGCGGCGGCGCGACATTCTTAACTATCTGGCGCTGCAGGAACGGCCGGTGGGCGACATTGTGGCGGCATTGGAGCTGGAGCAGCCTTCCGTTTCCAAGCACCTGCGCGTCTTAAAGGATGTGGGCCTGGTACGCGTACGGAGGGAAGGGCGCAACATGCTTTATCGCACGAATGCGGAGGCGATTCGGCCGCTGCATGAATGGGCCAGCACGTTCGAGCAATTGTGGCGCCATCAGTTGCAGCGCGTGAAGGAACGTGCTGAGGAAAAGATGAAGAAGAAGTGATCGCGTTTTAGTTTTCAATTCGTTTTGGTTTTCAATTCAAGGAGGAACGATGATTTCGACAGCACCGGCAATTGAGAAAATGACCCTGAGTATTACGGAAGAGATCCGCGTGCAGGCGCCGATCGATGTAACGTTTGCGACTCTGCTGGAACAGTTGGGGCCGTTTAGCGAAACGATGGAAGGGCAGTCCATGAATATGAAAATCGAGGCGTGGCCCGGCGGACGGTGGTACCGAGACCTGGGCGACGGTAACGGGCACTTCTGGGGAAATGTGCAGGCGATTAAGAAGCCGACCCTGCTGGAAATCACCGGGCCATTGTTCATGTCCTATCCGGTCATCTCGAATGTGCAGTACCGTTTGAGCGAAGTGGATGGCGGGACGCTGATCAAATTTCATCATTCGGCGCTTGGACTGATCGAGGATCAGCATCGCGAGGGAGTGGGTAAGGGCTGGGGATCTATACACGCCAATCTTCGGAAGCGCGCGGAAGCCGCCGTGCGCGGTGGGAAAGCGGCGGCCCGGTGAATTCTAGTGCTGTAAACGGTGAACTATAAGAGGGAAGGAGAATCGCTATGTCACTCGCAGAATCCATGTTAGCGGAGTTTGAAGCACAAGCGCCTATCACTCGAAAATTCCTGGAACGTTTGCCTGGGAATCGGTTGACTTGGAAGCCGCACGAGAAATCGATGTCAGCGGGACAACTGGGTTTGCATATCGCCCGCGTGCCCGGCGGCAGCGTTAGGTTCGTGCAGCAGAACCCGGCGCAAGCGCCCAACTTCAATAGTGCGCCCCAACCCGCCAGCGTGGGAGAAATCCTCGCTGAGTTCGACGAGAGTATTGCCACAGTCAGAACCCTCTTGCCGCAGTTCAGCGATGCCGCAATGCAAGAAACCTGGCGGATGGTCCAGGGCAATCAGGAGTTACTGACAATCCCTCGCGCGCAGTTTCTGAGAGACATCATGCTCAACCACTGGTTTCAGCATCGAGGCCAGCTCTGCGTGTACCTCCGTCTGCTCAACGTGGCTGTGCCGGCGAGCTGGGGCCCCAGCGGCGACGAGCAGCCGGTTTTCCTGCAGAAAGGGCAAGCCGCCTAGCACGGCACAGGCGGCTTGCCAGCTCGAATGGAAGATCGCAAAGGATGAACTATGTGTCCGGCATGCTTGGCAACTTTGGCAATGATTGTAGCGGGTGCAACCTCGACGGGTGGTTTAGCTGCGGTGGCGGTAAGCAAATTTCGCACCGGCACCGGCGCGAAGTTGCGTGTTGCGATTAGCAAAATGAAGGGAAAGCAAACAAAGGAGAAAGCGTCATGAGCAAAGGAACCACTAGTAAGAGGACAGTCGATAACCCGAGAGTTGTATCGCGGGAGGAGTGGATTGCGGCCCGCAAGGAGTTGCTCGCCAAGGAAAAGAGCCTGACTCGGCAAAGGGATGCGATCAGCGCGGAGCGACGGCAATTGCCTTGGGTGAAAGTTGATAAGCAATATGTTTTCGACGCACCCGGGAGGAAGAAGACGCTGGCCGATCTCTTCGACGGCAGAGGCCAACTTATCGTGTACCACTTCATGTTCGGTCCGGATTGGAAGGAGGGTTGCCCGAGCTGCTCGTTCAATATGGATCACACGGACGCCGCGCTGGTGCACCTTGCGCAGCGCGATGTGTCGTTCGCGGCGATTTCCAGGGCGACGCTGCCGCAGATTGAAGCGTTCAAGAAGCGCATGGGCTGGCGGTTTTCTTGGGTGTCGTCGAACGGGAACGACTTCAATCACGACTATAACGTTTCGTTCACGAAAGAGGAAAAAGCAAGCGGAAAGATGTATTACAACTACGAAATCCAGGCATTCCCGAGCGAGGAAGGTCCCGGCATCAGCGTGTTCTACAAGGACAAGAAGGGAAACATCTTCCACACCTATTCGGCGTACGCGCGCGGCACGGAGACGACGATGAGCACCTACAACTATCTTGACTATGTGCCGAAAGGGCGTGATGAGGATTCCCTGCCGTTTACGATGGCTTGGGTTCGGCACCACGATCGCTATACGGACGGGCAACTGGCGGACAAAGACAGGCCGTATTGGCCCGCCAATGCTGCATCTGCTTCGTAGTAGGTCAATCCAAAACAAGAAACACCTCCACAAAAAAAGCGCGAGCCTCGGAAGAGGCTCGCGCTAGTCTTTTTTTGGTTGCTTTCTCGCGGACTTACTTTACGTTCATGGCGACGAGAATCTGCTCTCTCGTTACCTGAGCAAGTTCGACGTCCTTGGGGGGCTTCGGCACTGCATAGCGCAAGCTGCGGCCGATGCCGGCAAGGCGCAGCTCGCTGATTGAGGAGCTGCTGCCGCGATTTTCGACGATCAGCATGCTTTGCTCGCTTGCTTTTTCATCAACGACAATGGCGGTGACGAACTGAGAGCCGTTGGAGCCCTTGACGGTCATGGTCGCCGGCAAGGAAAGGGACTTTATTTCAAAGGTATAGTCGCCGGCGGGGAGTGTGGCGTTCTGCCAACGAACTGCGTGGGTAAGAGTAAAACTGCCTTGGTAGGCTGCTTGAGCCGAGGCGGGGATTGCGCTTGCGCAAACGGCCGCCAATGCAAACACTGTGATGGCCAATACACGATTCCGAAGTGATTTCATAACGACCTCCTTAAAATTTTCAGATTCGATTGCGGCCTTTACGTTTGAATCTTGGGTCGCACGCCAGTAGGTATTGCATTCGGCTGGCCAAGAGAAAGGGACAATGACAGGGCCGCTTGAAAGATCCGGCAAGCAATTGTCAGGGAAGGAGATAGTTGAATAGAGCCGCGGGAGAGAGACGGGCGTTATGTCGGAACGTGCCGCGAATTGCTATCTAAATAGATAGAGCCGCTATCCAGTCGGATAGCGACGCTTAAACCGTATTCTCGGAGGAGTTCGACGAACTGCGCTTGCTAGGCGCTGGCGGTCGCGGCTCGACTCTTTGTGGTGGCAACAAACCCAGCAGAAGTGTGCTCCCCGCGGCGAGCTTGGACGATGGCCCAGAGCACATCGGTGGGTTGGCAGGGTGAACTGATTAGGTCGAAGGCGCCGTGATGAAGGGCTTCGAGGTATTCGTCCCAATCGGCAAGGCGAGAGGTAACGACCACAGGAGAAGGCTGATTGGACGCGCGAAGGGTGGATATAACGTCACGATAATTGCCATCGGAGAGACGGCGGTCGCAGAAGATGAGCGAAATGTTCTGGGTTTTCAGAGCATCCTCGCATTCGCTCACCCGCGACGCGCAAACGGTCTCGTAACCTTCCTTGTGGAGCATGTCATTGAGCTTACGGCGATGCTCCAATTCCGACGAGACGACCAGAATTTGGGGGGTGGCTTCCATGAGGCCTCCGGACCTTAGTTCGCGCGTGACAGGCGCCGATGGTGGACGGAGAAACGGGCGACTTTCCATCCGAGTTGCGCAGCCTAAGCTGGGATCAGGTTGCTTCCCATCCATGAATATACTGAGGTGAGTCGGGGAATTCTTGTATGTGCCCTTAGATGAGGCGATATGTCTTCATGCCGCAGCGCTGGCGTCACCCTCCCAGTGCGGCAATTCCCGCTTGCCGAGCATGGCCTCAGCCGCCCACGCGCCCAGATACACGGAAAGCGCCACGCCATGCCCGCTGTAAGCCCCCAGCACAATCACGGTATTGTGCTCCGGGTGCCTCCGGAAAACCGGTTCCCACTTATCCGCAATCAAAATCGGACCGCCCCAGCGATGGATCAGACGCACACCGCGCAAGGCCGGATGCAATTCGTTGATGCGTTTTTCGAGATGGGCGAGAAGCTCCGCAGGCTGACCCTCCGACACGTTCAACGTCAGAAGTTCTCGCCAGTCCTCCAAATGCACCAATCCGCTCCCAAAAATCACGCGATTCCCGTCGAAAACTCGTCCCCAGAGATAGGGCAGATCGCTTGTGTAAAATGGCTTGCCTTCGGCGAGCCCTAAGGAGGACATCTGTTCGGATGATAGCGGCTCCGTGGCCACCGCCAAGGTGAATTTCGGTTGCGCAATTCCAGCCAGGCCGCTCAACTCCAGCGATTCCGCATTTGTCGCCAGCAGAACACCGCGAGCGCGCACAGATTTTCCCTGGATACTCAGGACCGGCAGCTCATCGAAGTGCAACTCGTCGACGGGCGCATTTTCAAAAATCAATGCACCGTTTTTTGCCGCCGCCTGCGCCAAGCCACTGAGCATCTTGCCGGGATCGATCGTGCCGCCGGGGATCTCCCGCGTGACACCCACTGCGCCGGAGTCGTTCCAATGGATCGGGGAATTCGGCAAAATTCCATGCCGGCCGATTTCCAGCGCTCCCGGGAGTTCCAAATCGCACTCGACCTGTAGCTCGCGCAAAATGCCGGAGAACCCCGCGAGAACATCTCCTAAACCCGGCAGGTCGCCTGCGGCTGTTTCCGGCAGAGTCATGCCTCCGGTATGGCCACTGGAGCAAGCCCCGATGCGCGTGGCTTCGAAGACCGCAATGCGCTTATCCGGCCCCAAATGCCGCAGCCAAGCTGCCGCGGCCAAGCCAGTAAAGCCTCCACCCACAACTGCAAAATCGACTTCTTCGGGTAGCGCCAGTTGCTCGGAGTGGAACTCAATTGTCCATGGCGGTAGACCCCATCGCGGTATTCCCGCCGCCTTGGATAGTGTCACGCCCATCTCTCACACCCACGTATGTTAGATACCTCAAAACACGCGCGGTTGCGACGGATCGGTACTAGCCCATGTGAGTGATTTCGTTCGAAGACGGTCCGTGCAGCAAACGCTCGATTGCACCCTAGGCAACAAACATGCCACGGTGGGTGCATGGCCGGTTCATGAAACGAATACTTATTGCCGACGATAGTGCAGTCGTACGGCGCGGACTCCGCGAACTTATTGAACGCACGTTGGATTGGGACGTGTGCGGCGAGGCGGTAAACGGGCGCGACGCGATCAAGGCAGCTCGCGAACTGCATCCCGACATGTTGTTATTGGATTTGGCGATGCCTGGCATGAATGGCTTCGACACCGCTCGCGAATTGGCCAAGATTGAGCCGAATCTGCCCATTTTATTGTGTACCGTTCAACTCTCCACTTACGTGGTGAGAGAAGCCGAGAAGATAGGCATCCAAGGCGCCGTGTCCAAGTCAAGAGTTTCGCAGATCACCGAAGGCATTGCCGCTGTGCTGCGGCACGAGACGTTCTATTGCTGGCCGGCCGATTGAAATTCTCCAGGCAACGCGCGGCGCGGCCCGGGCAGGTTATTTTCCCCTTGCAGCCTGTATGGGGACACAAACATTCGATATCGAGTGTCTCTCCATCGCGTCACACTCTGCGCTGCAGTATTTGCCGTCAGAGGCTTCACAACTGCACGGTGGATGTGCGGACTTTAAGCGCCGTTAGGCGCTCGTGAAGAGAACCTTAGAGACATTCGTGTATGGACGGCGCATGGTCCAGCTTCTAACGTCGCAAGAGGCCCGCGAAACGCGAGTGTCTAATCCGGAGATTGAGAGTCCAGAGCTTCGAAAAAAAGGAGAGCATGCCATGCAGCACAACGCATTGATGGAACTGTACATCGACGAACTGAAGGATTTGTACGACGCGGAGAACCGTTTGGTGAAGGCGCTGCCAAAAGTTGCCAAGGCCGCGACCTCAAAGAAACTACGCTCCGCGGTTGAGGAACATTTGGAGCAGACCAAGGGCCACGTGGTCCGCTTGAAGGAAATCTTCGACAACATGAGCGAAAAAGCAACCGGGAAAAAGTGCGCCGGCATGATGGGTATCCTCAAAGAAGGCGAGGAAATCATGGACGAGGATTTCGAGGGTGAGGTGATGGACGCAGCGCTGATTTCAGCGGCGCAGCGCGTCGAGCACTACGAAATCGCGGCCTACGGATGCGTTCGAACTTGGGCGGACTTGCTGGGAGAAAGCGAAGCGAGCTCTCTTCTGGACAAAACCCTCGAGGAAGAGAAAGAGACGGACGAAAAGCTTACGCAACTAGCCGAAGAAATCAATGTGCAAGCGAAGGAGCAGGGCGGGGAAGAAGAAGGGGAGCAAGAGCAGCCACGCGGCAAGGCGCGCGGCGCGAGAGCCTGAGAATTCACTGCATTTCCTTGTTTTGATTGCCGGCGGCTGGACTGCTTACTCGTCCAGCCGCCGCTCTTATTCTCGACCTACTTCTTCCGTTTCTCTCCGGAAAGACGGTGACTCAGGGCTTCGAGCGCCGTGTCCAGCGTTTGCCGTTTACTCCAAAAATCCTTCCAGAGATCACCAGCAGTTTTTAGCCTCGGCTCTAGCGTTTTGATCGTCCACGCGTCAGGGTCGATGCTGCCGCTCATAAGTTCCTCCGCGGTCACCGGCGTCGACACCGTGGCGCCCGGGTGCGCTCTCGCTGAATAGACCGCTGCCAAAGGTTTCCCTTTTGCGTTTTGCAACGCGTCGAGTAGCACACGTCCCGGCGGGCGCTTGCGAATGCTGCGCTCCAGCGTGGTGTCCCGCGGCAGCTCGGTAGCTACGATTTGGCTGATGATCTCCGCGAACGTGCGGGTCTGCGCATATTTGTAAATCGGCTCCAGCGGAACGTAAATGTGAAACCCGGTGGCGCCCGAGGTCTTCAAAAAACAAACCAGCCGCGTGGAGAGCAGCACTTTGTAAATCGAGCGAGCCACGCGAAGCACGGTGGTGAAGGGTGTTTCCGGCGTGGGGTCAAGATCGAAAAAAACATAATCGGGATAATCCTGATGGTCGTAGCGGCTGGACCACGGATTATGGTCGATGCACCCGAGGTTTGTGAGGAAGAGGAGGGAAGGACGATCTTGGGCCATTATGTAGTCCATTTCTCCGCCGCGTTCATCGGAATAGACTCTCGCCCGCTTGACCCAATCCGGTATGGACTCGGGCGCCTCCTTCTGAAAAAAGCCCTTCTCCTGAATTCCATTTGGATAGCGCCGCATGACTAACGGACGGTCTTTAATGAACGGTAGAATGTGCTCGGCAATCCGATAGTAATAAGCGATGAGATCGCGCTTGCGGATGCCCGACTCCGGAAAATAAATTTTGTTCAAGTGCGTGAGAGCAAGGGTCCTGCCATCGACCTGTAGGCGTAGACTCTCCGCCGTACCGTGCGCCAATTCCTCAAAGCTCGCATCGTGCGCTTGCCCTTTTGATCGCGAGGGCTTGGCCTCAACCGGGACAGTTGGTGTTTTTTTCGCAGATGCTTTTTCCGTTTTTTCGGAGCGCTCCGGCCGCGCCGCGTCAAAGGTGCATTCTTCCGGCGTTCGGTCTTTGCGAATGCCCATAAAAACGGGCGCGCGTAAGTGATTGTCTTCCGTCCAGTTCGCAAATTTAATGCGCGCGACCATTGCGGGCCGCACCCAGTCAACTTGTTCGCGCAGCTTGGGAGGATCGCGCAGGGGTGAGCGCGCAAGGCGAAGTTTTTCCAGTTGGGTCAGCAGCTCTTTTTGCGTCTTCTGGTCGAAGCCTGTGCCGGCGCTGCCTATAAATTGCAGTTCCTTTTTGTCGTCGTAGAGTGCGAGAACCAAGGCCCCAAAGTATTGCCGAGTGCGCCGCGGCGCGGTCCAGCCGACAACCACGGCATCGAGCTCGTTGACAATTTTGAACTTTAGCCAGAAGCCAGTGCGGTTCCCAGTGTACGGACTTTCGATTTGCTTCCCGACAATCCCTTCCAACGCTTGTTCCTTGGCTACGGCGTACAGCTCTTTGCCTTTTTCGAGTTGGTGCTCCGAATAGCGCACGCGCTCGTCGCCGCGCAATATCTCGCGCAGTAATTCCTTGCGCTGCAATAGCGGAGTTTTTCGCACATCGAAGCTGTCGCAATAGAGCAGGTCGAAAAAATAGTAGGTGAGGGGAACTTCTTGTATCAGTCTCTGTGAAGGCTGGCTCACGCCGAAACGATTTTGCAACTTCTGAAAGTTACTGCGTCCGTTTTCATCCAGGGTGACGATTTCACCGTCGAGGATTGCGGTCCCGGCACGCAGATACCTGGCTAGGTCTTGAAACTCTGGGAACTCTGCCGTGACTTCGCGCTTGGAGCGCGAAAATAGACGGACCCTCTCATTCTCGACGTAGGCGACAGTACGAATGCCATCCCACTTAATCTCGAAAAGCCAGTTCGGATCAGAGAATGGTTTGTCCGCAAGCTTGGCCAGCGTTACGGAAACATCACGGGGCATCGGTGCGGAACGGGCGCCGGGCAAGTCCGCCGGGTTCGGTGCGGCGGAATCCCGGGCTGCTCTTTTTTCTTTTTGCGTTTTGGGCAGCGGCCGGCCGCTCACCACCGACTCACCGTGCTCCTCCACATTCCACATGGGGTCTGCTTGATCGTCGCGATGCTTGATCAGCAGCCATTCATTCTTGCCTCGGCCGTGCTTGAGCTTTACCAGCACGAAGCTTCCACTCAGTTTGTGGCCGTGTAGGCGAAATTTCAGCTCGCCGCGCTCGAGCTGTTCAGCGGCGCTGAGCGGCCCTTCCGGCTCGTACGTACCCTGGTCCCAGATAATGACTTCACCCGCGCCGTAATTTCCCTCGGGAATGGTTCCTTCAAACTTGCGATATTCAAATGGATGATCTTCTACCTGGATGGCCAGCCGCTTGTCGCCCGGATTGAGCGAGGGCCCTTTGGGAACAGCCCAGGACTTGAGCACGCCGCCGACTTCGAGGCGCAAATCGTAGTGGAGTCTTGTTGCCGCATGCTTTTGGATAACAAATACTTTGTCGTCCTTGGGAGCTTTCTTCCCGCGAGGTTCCGGGGTCTCCGCAAAGCGGCGCTTTCGACGGTATTCCGCAAGTTCAACCATTTACCGCATTATAGACAAAGCGCCAACAGAAACTTCCTATGTGTCGAATCAAATTTACGTGGTGGTCGAAAAAGGGGGAACGGGTGCCTGTGTTCGGTGTGAGGAGGCAGGCACCCGTCCGTCAGCGAGGGTCGGTCTCGCCATGAGCGTTTTCACGCATGGTGTTGATTCAAAACATAAACCACGGATGATAGACCGCAATCAGGTGTTTCCTGTAGCGCAGACCAATAAGAGCCTGAGGCTTATAGCGCACCGGGAAATAGCCAGTACGCGTCGTTCTTGATGTCCGAGTTCGACCGCATCTGTTGAGTGTTCGTGCACCGACATCTAACATTCCGGTTTTCAGTTACTTGCGCTCTCGCAGGGAAGTTCCCGCCCACCTTACCAACTCCGCTGTATTGCGGGACCCTGTCAGTCTTACCTACACTCAGCACGTGGGTAGCTGTCCTTTTTTCATGCAAGCTGTGACGTTGCGTCCCTCCGGTGCCCAGCCAGCATCCCCAGGAGTGAACAGCAGGTGGATGCTAGCAGCCAATAGGTGCATTTACAGCGCAGATGGTTGGAGCGCCATTCCAATCAGTATCCGCAGATAGCGACTTTCAGCCGCATTTTTAAGTTTTTGCTACCGCCCAAGCCCCGGGGAGAACCGTGTGCATCATGAGAGTGCCGCAGAAGAAGTGTGCCTGTCGTCGATTCGCTTCTCAACTCTCGTGGGGTTTCTATTGCTGTGTGTGTCCACGACGCTCGCGCAAAATGTCACCACGCAGCACAATGACATTTCGCGCACCGGCGCCAACACCAATGAAACCATTCTTACTCCCGGGAATGTGAACGCCACTAATTTCGGAAAATTGTTCTACTACACGGTTGACGGTTACGTGTATGCGCAGCCGCTGTACGTGGCCAATGTCACCATGGGACAAACCACGCGCAACGTTGTATTCGTGGCCACGCAGCACGACAGCGTGTACGCGTTCGATGCGGACTCGAACCTCGGCGCAAACGCGCAGCCGCTTTGGAAGATTACGTTGCTTGACGCCGCGCATGGCGCGGGACCTAACGCCACTCCAGAGCTGAGCTCCGCCTTCGGCTACACAGACATCGTGCCGGAGGTCGGCATCACCAGCACTCCCGTGATTGATCCCTCGACGAGCACGATCTATGTCGTCGGCAAAACAAAAGAGAGCGGCAAGTATTTCTACAGATTGCATGCGCTGGACATCACAACGGGCCTGGAGAAATTCGGCGGACCTATTACCGTGTCGGGCTCCCTGTCTGGAACCGGCAGCGGCAGTTCCTCTGGGACGCTGACCTTCGATCCGACATACCAGCTGCAACGGCCCGGCCTTTTGCTGTTGAACGGCATTGTGTATCTCGCCTTCGGCGCAACATACGACGTCACACCGACATGGCATGGCTGGATCTTCGGGTATAAATACAACGCCACAACGAAGCAGCTACAGCAGAGCGGCGTGTGGTGCGGCAGCCGGAATGGCAATGGATCGAGTCTCTGGCTATCAGGAGCGGGTCTGGCTGCTGACGTTCCGGCGAATCAGCCTTTCGGACGCTTGTTCACCGGAACGGGCAACGGCTCATTTAACGCCGCGCTCCCATACCAAGACACCATGAATTACGGCATTTCGGTTATTCGGCTGGGCTTGGCGAACGGCTTGCCCACAATGAATGCCAACGGCGTCCAGGTGGGCGACATGTTCGCGCCTTTTGATCAAGCCAACCTTGACAACAATGACCAAGACCAGGCATCCGGGGGCACGCTGCTACTTCCCGACGTCGTGATCAACGGCAAGACCTCTCACTTCATGGTGCACGCGGGTAAGTCGGGCCGCGTATATCTTTTGGATCGAGACAATCTCGGTGGATTCAATCCCAACAACACGTCCGATCCGCAACAAAAGGCCGCGGTGGGTGGATCCATATACGGAGCGCCGGCTTATTGGAACGGGCACGTATATTTCTGGCCTGCGGCCACGAATGGTCACCTGAAAGCATTTTCATTCTCGACCTTGAACGGAGTTCTTTCCTCGAATCCTACGTCGACTTCCTCGGAATCAACATCTTTCCCGGGTGCTGTGCCAGCGGTTTCCGCCAACGGCACGAAGGACGGGATTGTCTGGAGTATTCGAACGGACGCATACGCGTCGCAGGCGCCGGCGATTCTCTATGCGCACGACGCAAGTAGTGCTCCTACCTTGAACCTGCTGTACTCCAGTGCTCAGAATGCCGCACGGGACACCGCGGGACCGGCTGTAAAATTCGCCACACCCACCATCACGAACGGAAAAGTTTACGTCGGTACCGAAAATGAATTGTCCGTTTACGGCTTGCTTAACGGCAAGACGCAGGCTCCCGCGCCAGTGTTCAGCCCCTCCGGTCAGGAGTTCCATCCGTCCATCCAAATTACGCTCACGGACTCCGACCCGAACGCACAGATCTTTTACACCACGGACGGAAGCACCCCGTCGACCGCGTCCACTCTGTATATGCAGCCGTTCACTATCTCCAGCACGTCGACCGTGCGTGCCATCGCCGCGGGCGCTGGCTTTGTTGCCAGCACCGTTTCGAGCGAGACATACACCTTGGTTAATCAGGTTGCCACCCCAACATATAGTCCCGTCCCAGGCGACTACACCTCGGCTCAGTCCGTGACCATCACCACCACTTGGCCCGGCGCCCAAACGATTTACTACACTACGGACGGTTCAACTCCCACGAGCTCCAGCAACGTTTACTCCGGACCGGTGTCCATCACCGCTACCTCGACGCTCAAAGCCATTGCCACCGCTCCGAATCTCACCGCTAGCTCTATGGCCAGCGGCCTCTACACGATCGCTCCCAACGCGCCAAACTCTATTAATTTCAGCGGAGGCTTTAGTTCTTCGGGAATCGCACTCGTAGGGAGATCTCGACTGAGCGGCACGCGTCTGCGTCTTACCGACGGCGGCCAAACGGAAGCATCGACCGCTTGGTACAACACGCAGGTTAATGTGCAAACTTTTTCGACGGATTTTATGTTCCAGCAGACACCCGGAACGATTCCTCGCGCCGACGGTCTGACTTTTGCCATCCAACGCGTCGGCACTTCCGCCATCGGACCGTACGGCGGCGGATTAGCGTACGGCCCGAGCCAAGTCGGGGGAACACCAGGTATCCCTAACAGCTTGGCGGTGAAGTTCGCCCTCTTCAATAACGGCAAATGCAAAAACTGTACGGGACTCTATACCAACGGCGCGGCGCCCATCACTCCCGAAGTTGTGCTAGGCGGCGGCGTCGACCTACAAAGTGGCGATATTTTCGCCGTGCACATCTCGTACGACGGCACGACGCTCACCATGACCATCACTGATACCGTCAACAACAGCCAGACCTTTACGTCCTCCTGGACCATCGACATTCCCACCACGATAGGAGGAAACACAGCCTACGTCGGCTTCACCGCGGGCACCGGGCACTATACGCTTGTGCAGGATATTCTGAATTGGACCTACGTATCGAATGGCAGCGCCCCGCCAACGGCAGCTACTCCCGTTATATCTCCGGCCACTGGTACGTTTACATCCCCTCAGACAGTGACCGTCACGGACGCGACTTCCAACCCGTCGATCTTCTACACGCTCGACGGCAGCCAGCCGACTACTTCCTCCACGCTGTACACAAATCCTTTCACGGTGAGTAGCACTACGGCCGTGAAAGCCATCGCCATCGCGTCTGGTTTTAGCCAAAGCAACACAGCAACTTCGGTCATCACGATCAACTCGCAGCCTCAGGCCGCTACGCCCGCGATTTCGCCCGCCACTGGTACGTTTACATCCCCGCAGACAGTGACCATCATGGACGCGACTTCCAACCCGTCCATCTTCTACACGCTCGACGGCAGTCAGCCGACGACTTCCTCCATGCTGTACGCAAATCCTTTCACGGTGAGTAGCACTACGACCGTGAAAGCCATCGCTACCGCCTCAGGCTTTGCCCAGAGCAACACCGCAACTGCGGTCATCACCATTCAGAGCAGCGGTTCGCCGACCGTCAACTTTTCCTCCGGCTTCACGGCAACCGGCTTGAAGGTCAATGGACGCACCACACTGAATGGGAATCGCTTGCAATTGACCGACGGCGGGCAAGCGGAAGCCAGCAGCGCCTGGTTCAACGCGCCGGTCAACGTGCAAAGTTTCACCAATGACTTCACCTTCCAATTTATCAACCCCGCTGCGGATGGAATGACCTTCACGATTCAGAACGCCGGAACGACCGCACTCGGTCCTAACGGTGGTGGGCTGGGTTATGGCGCACCTTTGCCCGGTGGAACGCCCGGAATTCCTACCAGCGTCGCGGTGAAGTTCGATCTTTTCCAGAACGTCCACGAAGGCACCAATTCCACGGGTCTGTACATCAATGGCGCGTCTCCGACTAGTCCATCCGTGACCGTCCTCAATGGTGTAGACATGCACAGCGGCGATGTGTTGCAGGTGCACATGACCTATAACGGCACAACACTCACGATGACCATCACTGACACGGTGACCAACGCGGCGTTCACCACGTCTTTTCCCATCAACATTCCCGCAACGGTAGGCGCAAACACAGCGCTAGTGGGCTTCACCGGCAGTACCGGACTCAAGACCGTGACACAGATCATTTCCTGGACCTATGGTCCGTAAAAATCCGTGAGTAACGTGATTTGACCGCGCCTCGCCCATTCGCTATAGTCATGAAGCGGGGTGGAGCAGCCTGGTAGCTCGTCGGGCTCATAACCCGAAGGTCGTCAGTTCAAATCTGACCCCCGCAACCATTTAGTAATCGACAAGGCCGGAATCCAGGATTCCGGCCTTTTTTCGTGCGACCGCTGGCGAGCTATTCATTGTGTCGTGACCAAGATGTAGGACGTCCATTGTTCCGCGATTGAGCGGGTCAGCAGAATGCAGTTGTGTTGGGAGGGGTGCTAGATTCCGTCGTAGCGGGAATACCCACGTTCGGCCCAGTAGTTTCTTGGCTCCTCCACGGAATAAGTAATCCTGGTAATGGCTTTCACATTCTTCAAACCAAGCTTCACCGGAACCAGTAGGCGGAGTGGTGCTCCATGATCCACAGTAAGGGGCTGGCCGTTGAAGTGTGTGGCGAGCAGTGTCTGCGGATGGCGGGCGGTCGCCAAGTCGATTGACATAAAGTAAGGATCGGGATTTCCCGAGTCATCGAGGTTGACTGATGACTCCACGCGCGCCCATTTAGCCTGCGACATCGGTGGGTAAGCACGAAGCAGATCATCGAATCTCAAACCAGCCCACCAGGCGATCGCACTCCATCCTTCGACGCACACCAGCCGCGTAATTTGCTCGTGCACGGAGAACCGGGTCATCAGATTCCGAACATCGAGAGAAATACTCAAGCCAGAATCGAGCCCGTCTATAGTGAGATTCCATCCGGAAATATAGCCAGGATCAGGAGTGGCTCCGTTGTAGTTGTTCTTGAGCGGAGTAATCTGTGATTTGGTGTATGTGGGCACTCTACGATTTCCCGAGTAGAGCGCTTCTGCCACATCATCGTCGATACGCAGTGCTCTGTTCAGAAACCACTCCTTCGCGGGAGAGTTCACAGTTCGGCGCACACCCACGCGACGGAGCGTGTCCTGTGGCAGGAGAAATCCACCGCCTGCCAAAGCCACCATCGCGCCAATCCCAAACAACAGGAAGTCACGCCGCGTTCGATAACGCAGAACCCGGGGAGCGATCTCAACTACCGGAAGTGGTCGCTCTTCAAAGAGACCTTGCCGTTTTTCCACGGAGACAGATTCGACGGCAACGGATGGAGCCGTTTCGTTGGTTCTCGATTCGCGGTCCACGCAATCGATCTTTGCCTTATTCTTCATTCGAGGTGAACTCCGACCGCTTCACTCTTATTGACCAACCGACGATCATGCTGCGCAGTGTGTCCCATCCGTCGGCGAAAACCGGAATCACATGCGGCACAACGAAGAGGATGTAGAGCCACATGACCCAGAAATGCCAGACACGCGCTGCGTCAAAGCCTCCAAATAGCGCAGCCAGCCAATGGAGTTGCATCGGTTTATGAATCGCCCAGCCTGTAGTGACCGAAAGAAACCCGGCGACCGCAATAGAAAAGTACGCTGCACGCTGGAGCGCGTTGTACTTTGTGTTGAAACGGGGATGCGACCATTCGCGGTGTGTGAGTTTAGCGAAGAAGACGCCGAGGTAGTACCGAAGCATCCTGAGCGCGTCAAACAGATCAGTCCGGCGGGGCCGCAAGGAGCGCCACCCTCCTCCCATGACCAGCCCTGCTAGGTACACCATGCCGTTCAGCATGAAAGAGTACGCGCACAACCAATGCAGGCGCAGAGCTAACGCCAACATGCCTGGCCCTAGGCTCATGTGGTTGTAAAGCCAGTCGGGTGGACTGCTGTAGTGATGTAGTCCGGGCACGTGGCTGCATATCCAGATTCCAATATCCGCCGCCACATCGACGTTTCCCGTATTCGGATCTGGCTTGTGTTGATAGATCGGCGAAGCCCAGTAAATCGAAATGCCGCTGAGAATGAAGCCGAGAAGGATCGGCACATTCAGCCAGTGACTCCAGCGCACCAAGGGATGGTGCTTCCTGGCCACGAGCACGCCGCGCTCGTCCGGCAACGTGCTCGTAGCGTTCGGTTCACTGGCAGGAAGTGTTGAATGGCTCATTGGCCGGAACCCTACTGCTTCGTGCTAGGAGATACGGCTGGAGCGATCAATAAAATCTTGTTCGTGGTAAGCGTTCCGTTCGGCAGCTTGTCCGTCGTTAAATAGACGGTGTCGCCGGCAGCTAGCGTCACTTTTTCTGGTGCGACTTGCGTGACGGCGACATTTGCAGGCACGGAGATCGTCTTAGAGCCGTCCTGATATTGGACCACCAAAGTGGTGCCGCTGCCTTTCTGCACCGTGCCGTTCGTCATGCGTGAGTGCGATGCGGCAGGGCGAGAGACGGAGCCATTGGTCATTCTGCTGTGAGTGGTTGCACCCGGCGGGTCTGTCAGAACACTGCCTTCTGCAGCTCCACGCAGTTCCTCTGGAAATATGATGATCTGCTTCGCTACTTCTTTCCCATCCGCCTGCTCCGTCGATGCAACGCCGACATAAGACGTGGATGTGACATGACTCACATCCGACGGTATCTGCTTATAGGTGGTGAGTGGCCGAGTGATATCGACGTGGACCAGTCCTGAACCCGTCTGAACGTCGATGGAACTGTCCGTAACTGACTGGACTTTTCCAATTACACCGGAAAGTGGAGGGACAGCTTTCACCTGGGCCAAGACGGTATTCGGAGTTGCCTGCGCGGCCAGCAAAGAGATGAATACGATGCGCAATAGAGGATGCATTATGAAGACTTTCTTCCAACTATCCGTATTGCGCACTCTAGTGCGGTAGAACACTTTCTTGAGGGTCATGCGATCTCTCCTTAATAAGTTTCAATACACAAACGAATAAGCCAGAAGCGTCGAAGTAAGTTTGTACAGACGAAGGTATCGTCGCGACTTTGGTACTAATCAGCCAGACGAGTTGCAGTTTGCCCGGGGTCCGGAGAGTCGAGGAAGTTGCGAATCAGCACCACGGTTTCCGCAGGCCGCTCTTCCATCAGCCAATGCCCGGAGCCAGTAACGACCACCTCTCGAACATTGGTCGCCACGTGGCGCATGATCACCGCTTGCAGTGGACCAAACGACTTCTCTCCGCCCACAGCCAGCACGGGCATGGTCAACTTCACCTGCTCGAAGATTTTGTTGTCCTTGGCGTCCTGAGAAAAGGCGGTGAACTGAGCGAACCCAGCCCGCATCCCACCCGGCTGTGCATAGGTGGCCGCAAACAAATTTCTGGTGGCCTCATCGGGCTTGGAGGGATCGCCGGTGAAATCATTCCATATGCGATCAAGGTAGATGCGCTCACGACTGGCCACAAGCCGTTCGGCGTCGGGCCCGTGAAAGTTGAAATGCCAAACTCTTGGATCCAGGAGAATCTCATTCCAAGGCTCGATGCCAGGAATCGGTGCATCCAGTACTACCAGCCGCTCAACCTTGTCGGGATACATTGCGGCGTACGCGTACGCCACGGCATTCCCGATGTCGTGTGCAACAACGGAAGTCTTGTCATATCCCAACCTGGTCACGACGGCGCGAATGTCCTTGGCCTGCGTCTTCTCGTCATACCCAGATTCAGGCTTTGATGACTTCCCAATTCCACGAAGGTCCGGCACCACAACGGTGTGATCCTTCATGAGATCTGCGGCCAGAGGAGCCCAGGAGTCGCTGTTCTCCGCATATCCGTGAATGAGCACAACCACCGGCCCCTTTCCTCCCCAGCGCACGAAGATGTCCGCTGCTTCCGGGCTGCGAATGGTTTTTGCCTGAAAACTCGATGGCAAAGACGGTTGCGCGTCACTGACCGTCGCGCCGATAGCAAGAAGAGCGA
>Ga0207004_1119_pt1 | contig 19474 bp, 16 predicted proteins | sample Alteio_BWMinCont_86_FD_153468 | JGI IMG/M metagenome (GOLD analysis project Ga0207004, IMG submission 153468) | Enriched cells from forest soil in Barre Woods Harvard Forest LTER site, Petersham, Massachusetts, United States -... | ecosystem: Environmental > Terrestrial > Soil > Temperate forest >...
GGCAACACTTTGTCAGTATTTAAAACACATTAGCGCTAAAGAAAACACTAGTATTTGTGGAGGAGGTACTCATCCATTTCAAAATTGGACAAAACGAAAAATATTTCCTTCCATAAGATTTAGAGAATTATCTAAAAAGTATGGTTACCTTGCAAAGCGTTACACTGTTTTTTCTATGCACGTTCATGTAGGATGCGATTCACCTGACAAAGCCATTTATCTTACTCACATGTTATCTCGATTTGTTCCTCAACTCATTACCTTAAGCGCCTCTTCTCCCTTCTATAACGGAGTTAATACAGGTTATCATTCCACTCGAATTAATATTAGCAATGCCTTTCCACTAAGTGGACATATTCCACTTGTTAAAGATTGGTCAGATTTTTGTGCTTATTTTCATAAAATGCGTAAGCTGAATGTTGTTGAGAGTATGAAGGATTTTTATTGGGATATTAGACCTAAACCTGAATATGGAACAATTGAAATACGCGTTTGCGATATGCCCTTGACCTTATCAAAAACTACTCTACTAGTCGCTTATATACAAACACTTGTTTCATCCATTCTCAATCAGGCGACTATTGCATTTCATCCTAGCATGTATGATACGTACGATTACAATCGTTTCCAAGCATCACGCTTTGGATTTGATGGCATATTTATCAACCCGTTTACGTTAGAAAAAACAACTATTCAAAAAGATATTTTATCTACAATAAGAAGATTGCGCCCCGATGCTAAACTATTAGGAACTTATCCTTACTTATATAACTTAAAAAAAATTACTAAAGCAAAACAAAATGATGCTGAATTTCTAAAACAAAATTTTTCTAATAAAAATTCACTTTTATCAACTGTTCGTTACAAATGCAAAGCCTGGAAAAATTCTTTACATGACTAAAAATAAAATTTTCAGAAAGAAGCAAGTCATTTTAATGCCTTGCTTCTTTAATTGTATGAGCACTACGGTATGACTTTTTCTTCACTAATTTATTAGTTGATTTACCATTAAATTTTTTTACATTTAAACTTTTTTTAAGCAAATCAACAAAATTAATTATTTTCCGAGGTTTTTTAGCTGAGACACGAGATTTCATAGTGGTTTGCGGCAAATGATTTATTTTGTCCTTTAACCAAGTTTCCACCGCTCGTTTATATTCATCTTTATACTTTTCTGGTTTCCATTTAGCAGACATGGCATTAATTAATTTTTTTGCGACATCAATTTCTTTTACTGAAACTTTATATTGTTTGAAATTATTATTGGGCAAATCAAATTCGGTAATTTTTCTTATTTCTTCATCATAATGTAGTAAATAAAGTACCAGAGCATCTTCACCATAAGAAGCAATGGCAGATAAATATTCTTTAGTACTAATTATCACTTTGGCAATACCAACTTTGTTTAAACTTTTCAGTGCTTCTCTTAAAATAATATAAGCTTTTTCTCCCTTCTTATCAGGGACAAGATAATAAACATGTTCGATTCGAAGAAAATCAATATTTTTCTTATCCACAAATTCTTCTATGGCAATGGTTCTCGCATTGTCCCCTGCTACTCTTTTTAATTCACCTTCTTCTACAGGTAATATTAAATCTTGAGAATATTTATATCCCTTAATAATATCTTCCCATGGCACTTCTTTTTCCGTTTTAGAATCAATGCGCTTATACTTAATGGGTGATTTAGTTTTCTTATTAATTTGTTTGAAACTAATTCCAGATGAAGGATCAATTGAATTAAACAAAACAATAGGTACATTAACTAGTCCAAATGAAATATTACCTTTCCAATTAGATTTAAACATTTGATTTCTCCTCTGTCTTATCTTCTATTATATAGAAAATAATGTGCAAAAAAAAATCAAACACTTATGTCAGGTACGATTCCCACCATACATTAAGTTAAAATTAAATTTAAAAACCAATAATCATTTTTTAGTACGCTTTCTTTTTCGGTTGCTAATAGTGGTTGAGTAAATAGCGGACCATCTAATACTATGGTGTGATATTCACCTTTTTCTCCAGCAGGGTCAATGCCGCACGCTAGAAACTCATCAATCAGTTGTTTATTTAGTATCTTACCCAAATAATTTTTATTTAGAATTTTTGAATTCACTGCAATAATTTTTGCTATCCATTTTTTTTCAAAAAATTCCTGTAATAAATCATGAACGCTATCATCCCATAAAGGCTCATAAGATATCATCTCTACCTGATGACAAACTTGATCGGCCCATTGACGATGCAATTTCCAATTTATATCGTTGGTATAATTAATATCACCAAATACACCCATCTTCACACCTTGCTTTTTTAAATTTTTCATAGCTTTAATAAATGTTGCTTCATAATTATTCCAAGTAGCTGCACAAAAATAAATAGGAATTTGTAATAGGTTTGCTTGTTTTTGTAAAATAGCTCTATCAATTCCATGTGATCTGCTTCTATCACCATTTTCGGTTAGCATGGTAAGTAAATATTTAGGCTTTCCATATTTTTCCATCGCTCTAAATAGTGCCAGGCAAGAATCTTTTCCGCCACTCCAAGAAACAAAGTAAGATATTTTATTTATCATTTTAAGCTTAGGTAGGTAACGAGGAATTATTATATAAAAACAGTTTAATTTGATTGAGCAGAGTATCTGCTATACAAATACCTTCTACTATTAGTTGAACAAGAATATTTAATAATTCCCTATTCAAATTTTGAAGAACATTATAGCTATTAATTTTATTTGTCAATAATAAATTGTTTATTAATTAGATTTTTACAGGTAGAACAACTAATTCTTTGCCGATTGCATTGAGATGACTTTGAAGAGTAATAGCTGTTTCGTTATGAAGAAAACGTAAAATAAGATTATCGTGAGCAAAGATAACTTTACTGGAAAAAAATATACTATGTGGAAATTTTTTACTGACTTTATTGGCAATTTTAGTAAGCTCTTCCACGGTATCTGTTCCAAATCCAGTATAATATTCAGCAGGCATGCCGTATTGATGACAATATCCAACAAAGTATCGTAAACTCTGGTTAACTTCTTTTTTTAATTTTTCTAATTCGTGAGGGCCAATAAAACTTTCAACATCAACAATGCCTGCACTAATAAAAATAAAATTTTTAAAATGCTTAGGGAAAAGACGAATGACATTTAATAAAGTATGCATAGCAATACCAGCACTTTTACCAACAAAAATCACAGCCGTTGGTAAGTGAGAATCTAATTTAGGCGGATGTTGCGTCAATGAAACCATTTGTTTTAATTGAATATCAAGGTGAGCTAGCTTTTTATTAAATTTAATGTAATGGCGCTTAATCGAATAGCATATTAAAATAACAGTACAAGTCACAACCACTGTCAACCATCCGCCCTCTTCAAATTTTGAATAAGTGGTAATACATAAAATACTACTCGTGATTAAAAAAGCAAAAAAAGAAAAAAATAATCGCCATAACCATTGTGGCGACGCTTGACTTCTTTTCTTCATCCAGTACACACACATGCCAAATAATGAGAGTGAAAAAGTTACAAATACATTAATACTGTATAATACAACCAAAAGAGATACTTCTCCTCGACACCATATCAAAATTATAATCGCAAATATGCCAAATAAAAATAATCCATTTTGTATGACCAACCTAGTTGAGAGATGGCGAAAACGATTAGGTATCCAATTATCAATGGCCATGTTAGCAAGAACACTCGGACCTGCTAAAAATCCGGTATTTGCAGCTACACACAATAACCCTGCTTCTAATACAAGAGTAAGTAAAAGCAATATATGACCCGTTGTTGAATTTCCTAAAATGGCATGAAACACTATTGCATTTAGTGTTTGGCCTTCTTTTGGTTGGGGCTCCCACAGCAAAAATAATAAAATCATTCCAGTAGCTGTTAAGCTTAATGAAACAGCCATGTAAAACATCGTCCATTTACCTGTGGTCACCCGAGGTTTTCTCAAATGATTGACATTATTTGATACTGCTTCCAAACCGGTATAAGTTCCTCCACCGAGAGAATAAGCATGCAAAATTAAGGCAATGACAGGCAGCCAACCTGTTGTTTGGATAGCTGTTCGCGTTTCACTTAATGTGTAAGGAATAATAAGTGAAAGGCCGTGGCGATGAATGACTATCCCATACATAATGAGACCGACATGAATAATAAAAAAACCTAAAAAGATTGGCATTAATATTTTAATTGATTCTTTCATGCCTCGCATATTAAGTAATAACAACAAACCAATCAGTGTCACTTCAGCAAATAATTTATAAACGATGAAATGAGATGATAAAAAACTGAAAATAGCATCCATGGCACTTGCCGTTGATACTGCAATGGTAAGCGCATAATCAACAATAAGAGCAGCTCCTGAAATTAAACCAAAGTAAGGACCTAATAATTGTGATGCAACCTTATAACCCCCGCCACCACTAGGAAAAAGCTCAATGACTTGGTTATAACCAATGGAAATAACGAACACAGTAATGGCAGTCGCTATAGCGACATATAATGCAAAATGCTTATGCACCCCTAATGCTAAATAAGCTTCTTCTGGACCGTAACAAGAAGACGATAAGCCATCGGCACCTAGTCCTATCCAAGCAAAGAAAGCAATTAAGGAAATATGCCTAAAGGTATAGGGGTTAAAGGGATTGAGCGGATGGCCAATTATTATATCTTTAATTTTATTAACAACAGCCATAGCCATCCTTACATATTGGCAGGAAAAAAACTTAAAACGCAAATTCTGGGTAAGAAATGAATTCAAAGCAAGTATTAAACAACAGGTTCCTGCTGAAATTATCATTACAATTGCGCATTATTATCAAATAAATTCCGCATTCTGATGATAATTTCAGCAGGAACCTGTTGTTTAATACTTGCTTTGAATTCATTTCTTACCCAGAATTTGCGTTTTAACGGTTACTCATTAACCTAGCAATTCGTCTTTCTAGTGAAGGGTGAGTGGAAAATAACTCAAACCAGCTCGCATGTTGAGAAATCTTTAAAGCAGCGAGGGATGGTGCTCTATCATCTTCAATATCAGCACCAGTTTGGAGACGTCTTAATGCCGCTATCATCTTCTCTCTACCAGCCAATTTTGCTCCCCCTTGATCTGCTCTAAATTCTCTATAACGCGAAAATGCTGCAACAAGAATTGATCCTAGAATAGTGAATAGAATATCAAACACAAAAGTTAGTATCATATACGTGCCATGGGAAAAACCTTCTTTTTCTTCCCCTCTTGATAAGGATAATGAAATAGCATAAGCAATGATTCTTGATAAGAATAAAGCAAAGGAATTAATGACACCTTGCACTAAGGTCATTGTTACCATATCGCCATTAGCAACATGGGAGATTTCATGTCCTAATACGCCCTCAATTTCGTCTCTATTCATAGTATTTAATAAACCTGAAGAGACAGCTACCAAAGAACTGTTCTTGGTCGGCCCTGTTGCAAAAGCATTCAGTTCTGGAGAATGATAAATGCCCACTTCTGGCATATTTAATCCAGATTTTCTTGCTAAACCTGCTACTATATCTAATAGAAACTGTTCTTCTCGCGTTGCAGTATTAGGATTGATAATAACTACACCCATGGCCATTTTGGCCATAAATTTAGATAATAACAAAGAAATAAATGACCCAGTCATCCCCCAGATGGCGCAAAAAATTGCAAGTTGCTGATAATTAATTCCATGAGCAGTTAAATAAGATTGAAGTCCTAAAGCACTAGTAATAATTGAAATAGTTGCAATGACTAAAATATTCGTTCCAATAAATAGCAATATACGCTTAAACATAAAAAACCCCGGAAGAAAATTTCACTTCCTCTAAAATACCCTATTTTGGCTGCATGCGCAAAGCACCATCGAGTCGTATGACCTCTCCATTTAACATAGGGTTTTGAATAATGCTGAGCACTAGTTGAGCATATTCGCGAGGATGTGCTAATCGTTTTGGGAAAGGAACCGCTCCTGCCAATGAAGTCCTTGCTTCTGGCGTAAGCTTAGCAAATAGAGGCGTATCGACAAGTCCGGGCGCAATACACATGACTCTAATACCAAATTGTGCAAGCTCTCGAGCTGCAGGCAAAGTGATGCCCACAATAGCCCCCTTAGATGCACTATAAGCAATTTGTCCTATTTGACCATCGAATGCTGCAATTGAAGCCGTATTAATAATTACTCCTCGTTCTTCTTCTTGAATATTCGTCAAGCTCATTAAGCGTTCTGCTATCAATCGCATTACATTAAATGTACCTGATAAATTAACATTTATGACATGATTGAATTCTTCTAAGCTCATCCTGCCTTCACGATTGACCATTCGTCGACTATGTACAATACCTGCGCAATTAATACAAATTCGTGCTACTCCATAATGGCTTTCGACTTTTTTAATGGCAGCTACTACGCTACTTTCTTTTGTGACATCACATTGAACAGCTAGCGCTTTGCTTTCTGATGCCAATTCTTCAGCCAATTCCAAATTTAAATCGAGTAAAGCAACTTTTGCACCTTGCTGACTCAATAACATTGCCGTGGCTGCTCCCATTCCTGATGCACCTCCTGTTACAATCACAGGGCAATCTTTTATTTGCATTTTTTTTATCCTTTTTTAATTTTGAACAATATTTGATGATTGATTTACATTTCTTGATGAAACTCTTACGCTAGTATACTATTCCTTGGTTTTTAATTTTTAGTGCAAGCATACTTGCTAAGGAAATTCTTGATGAACAAATACCTTCATGAAAAGCACATTGCCTTTGAAAAAAAAATGCTAATCGTTGGCTTTGGTGCAATTGGGCAAGCCGTGTTGCCGCTTATATTACGCCATATTGACATCAAACCAGAACAAATTACCATTTTAACAAAAAATGAAGAAGGTATTCAAATTGCAAAAGAGTATCAAATTGCTTTACATACCTCACCTCTCACTCCAGAAAATTATCAATCATTACTCGAAAAATATTTAAATCCTGGTGATTTTTTATTAAATTTGTCAGTAGATGTATCAAGTATTGCTTTAATTAAATACGCACAACAGCATGGTATCATTTACTTAGATACTTGCATTGAGCCTTGGGCTGGGACTTATGTTGACCCTACACTTTCTTCTGCAGAAAGATGTAACTATACTATGCGAGAGTCAGCGTTGAGTTTAAAAAATCAACAAAACGGTAAACCAACTGCTGTGCTTACGCATGGTGCTAATCCTGGACTTGTCTCTCACCTTGTAAAACTTGCATTGATGAATCTTGCAACAGATGTTGAATTAGAGATAAATGAACCAAAAACACGTCAAGAATGGGCTAGCCTCGCACATCAATTAAATATCAAAGCAATACATATTGCGGAACGCGACACCCAAGTCACAAGTCGTCCTAAACGGGCTAATGAATTTTTAAATACTTGGTCAGTGGATGGTTTTATTTCGGAAGGATCTCAACCTGCTGAATTGGGATGGGGAACACATGAACGTCATTTACCCCAAGATGCTTGTCAACATGCAAGCGGATCACAATGTGCCATTTATCTGAACAGACCTGGGGCCGCAACGCGTGTACGCACTTGGACACCCCTTGCTGGCGCATTTCATGGTTTTCTAATTACCCACAGTGAAGCCATGTCTCTTGCCGATTATTTTACTTTAAAAAAAGATGATATGCTTTTATATCGTCCTACTGTACATTATGCTTATCATCCTTGTGAGAATGCCGTACTTTCATTGAATGAACTAGCCGGTAATGAATGGAACGAACAAACGCACAAAAAAGTTTTGTTTGAGGAAATTATTGATGGAATGGACGAATTGGGCGTTTTGCTAATGGGTCATGAAAAGGGTGCGTATTGGTTAGGATCACAACTTACTATTCATGAAGCGAGAGAACTTGCTCCACTCAATAATGCGACTAGTTTACAAGTGGCTTCTAGTGTGTTAGGTGGCATTATTTGGGCAATGAAAAATCCGAAAAAAGGAGTTGTAGAACCTGAAGAAATGGATTATCGGGAGATCATTGAGTTAGTACGTCCTTATCTAGGAAAATTATCAGGTCATTACACTGATTGGACGCCTTTGAAAGAAAGAGGTAAATTATTTTCAGAGAACCTTGACTCGACAGATCCTTGGCAATTTATAAATATTCGGGTGAATTGATTTTATTAAAATGAGCTTACTTTTACGAAAGTAGGCTCATATGTTTGGCTAGTATTTTTAGTTTATCAAATAGTAACAGATCAGGGCATGGTCCTAGATGAAACAAAAACGTTCAGATGCGAGATCAGTTTGGACGAAAATTACGAAAAAAGCGAAGCGTATATAGAAATACGTGAGTATTTTGAAGAAATTTTCGTTCAAAATGACCCGCAGATGAACGTTCCCGGATAAGGGCTGAGCTGTTACATCAAATAAGGAATTTTACTCATGTTTCACAATCCTGTTGATGATCCAGCTAGTTTTTTAAATCCATGGCATCCTTTTAATCCATTAAACCCATTAAATCCATTAGATCCTGAACAAGACAAACCTAAACCCACTTCAACCGTTCAAAATTCTAAATCACAGGAAGATAAATTTTTGCAACATGTCAAAAATGGTAATCCTATTAATAAAAACGATTGTGAAAAATTTAAATTATTTTATCATAAAAAAATTGATGAAATATGTAAGGTGCCCTATGAACATCAAAACAATGAATGCATCAATATAAAAAAATTGATATTGCAATGTAAATAAAATGCCAGCGACAGAGCCTTTTATCTTTTATGCTTCATGCAATCCCACATCAACAATAATATTTTTTTGTATCCAAAATGTGAGCTGCTGTTCAAGAATGAAATGAGGATCGTAGCTATTGGCTGCATTGAGAGCCGCTTGTAATGAATTGTTTTGTTGCAGAGAAAGTAAAAAATTGAATTCAGATAATTTTAATTCATGTATAACAATTTGACCATTTTTTCGCATGATTAGTAAATTAACTTGTTGTTCGTTAAGAACGATTTCTTTTGTTTGATTGGGGTGCAAACATAAATCGATAATCGATAAGATAGGACAACAAAAAGCTTTTACTCTACAAGCAGGGTGCAAAGTAAAATTAAGCTCTTCATAATGTTTAAATGAAAATTTTGTTAATGCTTCTTTTTTAAATGAGGATACGTCTGCAGCTAGCAACACAATATGACAAATCCATTCAAACGCAGCAATTTCTTTTAAATAACTCAAATCTTTTTTTAATAATAATTGAGATAAAAAATTAGAAAAATATTCCCCATATTGCTGCAAATCGCTGTTTCTAGAAGGGTAAGCATGAATATATTTTTTTGCCAAATTATTAAAATAATCTTCACCTACCAAAATATGAATAATTTGATAGGTTTTTTTTAGAACCTTAATTAAGTTTGAAATGATGTTATTATGGTAAATATAAATATTATCTTCAGGATACACCCCATGAAACTGTGCTTGATTATTGAGAATAACTTCAGCTAACTCAGCTTGCAGATTTTCTAGTAGCATAAACTTCTCTCATAGTAATAGATCAGCCCTATCCGGAAACATTCATCTGCGGATCATTTTGAACGAAAATTTCCTCAAAAATGCGTAACTATTTCTATATACGCTGCGCTTTTTTCGTCAATTTTCGTCCAAACTGATCTCGCATCTGAACATTTTTGTTTTATCCAGGACCATGCCTTGATCTGTTACCTCTCATAATTTCTTCTGCTTTCATAGCTTCAGAACATAATGTATCTAAGCTAGGTAATTTTTGATCCCATTCAACAATAGTGGGTTTTGCCCCCAAGTGCTGAATTGCATGTTGATAAAGATCCCAAACAGGAGGAGCGACCAGCTCATCATGACTATCTATTAGTTTTTCTTCTTGGTTTATCACTATGGTACTAAATCCTGCGACATGTAGTTCTTGAACAAGATGAGGTGAGATACGAGTAATATATGAATAAGGATCAAAATGCAAATGATGTGAACTGACATATATATTATTGATATCTAATAAAATGCCACATCCTGCCTGTTTAGCGACTTCTTGAATAAATTCCTCTTCTACCATAGCGGACTCATTAAATGCCAAATAACTTGTAATATTTTCAATTAAGATTTGAGTACGCAAATAATCTTGTACAAGTTGAATACGATTTATCAGATGCTTTAAACTTGTCTGAGTAAAGGGCAATGGCAATAAATCATGTAAATAATGACCATTTACTGATGACCAAGAAAGATGATCTGAAACTAAACAAGGTTCAATACGGGCAGCCAATTCTTTCAATTTTTTCAGATGTTGCCAATTTAATTCATCTGCTGACCCTAATGATAGACCTACACCATGTAAACTAACGGGATAGTTTGATCGGATTCTTTCCAGTCTGGCAAGTTGTTCACCACCTTCTACAAAATAATTTTCACTATGAACTTCAAACCAAGCGATAGGTGGTGGATTGCTTAATGCCTCCCTATCATGAGGGAATCTTAATCCTATACCAGTTAATTGTAAAAAATTCACCTGATTTCCCTTAAAGATTAAATCATATAATTATTATTTATCATGTATTCCATCATCAGGTAAGGAAAAAAAACTAGAAAAAAAGGCAGCAATTTGCTGCCTTTACAGGAAACCTGTTAAGCATCCTTATTAAAATTGCATCCATTCTATATAACACAAAACGAGGAGTGGTTGAAGAGTCCGTTCAGTAACCGCTAGGCAATCCTTGACTATGAGCAGCATCATACGTGACCACTTTCTTAAATGATAGCTGCTTAAGTTTTTAAAATTCATAAAGCTAATTAAATAAATGTAAGATTTATATAAAATATCAATTTTAACAAATAGTTATATTTAAAAAAATGTAATTCAAGCCATAAATATTATGCTTTATCTTAATAAATTTATAGCTAAAGTCTTACAAATTTTTCAGCTTTATTCCCTACTTTACCCATCCCCCTTCTCTCATTTAAAAATGAGAAACTTAATGTTAGTCCAAGACCAATCTTGATTAATGGCTAAATTAAACCTATAATTTGCTTTCATGGATGATTTGAATAGTGGCATAAAGGGACCTTGGTAAACTTCATTAAGCTATGCTCTGTAAAATTAATTATAGAGGAAAAGTTATCAAGTGTATGGTCGTCCAGAGGCTCAGCCCAGCAGTCCTCCCGTAGGAGTAATAGAGAGGATTTCTGATCTTGATCGTCTGCTAACCCCTAATAAATCAGAACAAAATTCCGTTGAAACTCCTGAAAAAAACAAACAAGTCGCTGTCCCGAAAGATAATGATACAAATAAAACCATAAGCCAAAGCATAGAAAAAGTAATTTATACTCACGCACAATTCAATGTCATCGGTAAAGAAATTTTAGGTACCATAGGTCCACTAGTAGGGGAAACTTGTAATCTAAGTAGCTCAGATACAGATAACCAACACATGATGGAAGAAATACAAACCATCACAGCAGGAGTTGGATTAGCATTAGGATTTATCGTTTATATTTGGTATTATTGTAAGACAAAACTATCACGGTTACGCAAAAAAAAAAATAGCGATGCAAATTTTGATGAAACCCAAGAAAATCAAGAAATAAAAACACTATTGATTAGCTGGACAGACCGATACGAATCTGGAAACTTAATCGGTACAAACATAGGACAACTTCTAGCCGCTTTCATCCCAACTGCTATACCCGGAATATCTGATCTCCTGAAAACAGGAATGGGCAATTTATTTGGTTTCTTCACTGGTCTGTGTTTTGCTGTGTTTCTCCCTGATACTGAAATAACCACTGATGCGAGTATTTTTAGACTTGGAAAAGATGGCTGGACTTCTTATACAAAGCTAGGCGCATTGATTGGTGGTATGATAGGGATGCTCATATTTGCAATTATTTGTTCATTATCATTATTTCCTGGCGGAACCATACTAGGTATTGCATTGGGTTCAACGATAGGCAGTATTACTGGTTTTGCAACTACTGCTGTTTTGGTTCCCACGATTAACTACTTCAGTTCAGACTCAAATAATGAAAAAACAAACATATCTTCCTACCGTAATAGTTATATTTCCGCAGGTGCAACACTAGGCGCATGCATTGGAGGCATCATAGGATTCGCTTTAGCTTTTGCTCCCCCTTTTTGTTTTTTACCATTTTCCACTTTCTTACTGAGTAGCATGTTTGCTGCTACTTTCGGTTTAATTGGTGCAGTAATAGGAGGTGCTCTTGGGCCAGGTATTTCAGCTACTGTTGAAGAAAAAAAAACAAATAGATTGGATTCTGGCTTGCGTGCTGGCTCCTCAGGCGGTAATGAGGTAGGAAAATTAACTAGTAATCTCGTCAATGTGATTGAACCTAACAATCAGTTTGATGTAAAAAATATTACAACTAATGGCGGTGCTTTGATAGGAAGTCTTACTGCTTTAGGTTATGATATTTACCAAAATAAAATCAATCAAACAACTGATACTCCCAATACTATCTTTCCTTGGACAAAGCGTTTTTGGATATTTGGTTCAATGGGAAGCATGATAGGGTCATTATGTGGTATTCCTGGTGGTTTAATTGGTATAGCCATCGGTGCAAGTGTAGGCTATTGTCTTTTTGGACTTGTTGGTATTGTTTTTGGTGAAGAGATCATTACAAAACTTGTTCCCGTATTGACAAAAACGAGTAACAAATTAACTCAATATTTAACTGTTTTACTTGATGAACCTACTATCACTAAAACCGTTACGTTGGAATTAAAAAATGTCACAGCTGATAATAATCAGGTTAACTTCATGAATGATTATATTCGTCAAACAACTTCTAAATCTGATTCTGCTAAATTATCATCGCAATTTAATGAAAATTCCAATGCTAAAAAAAATAAAGCTCCCAGCCCTGATATTCCTTTAGCTGAAAAAGCACCTTATGCCCCTAAACCTTCGCGTGCTTATTCACCCACTTTATTTAACCCCCCCCGAAAAAAATTACGTAAAAAATCCCCGCTTTTCCCAAACTTAAAATTACCCAACTTAAAAATTATCTAATATTTGCCAACGCTTGTACGCTTCTTCTTGCTCAATAATGATCTGCTGAAGCCGATTTAATTGATTTGTCACATAAACTTGATCTTTTTCATAAAAATCCGGTTTAGCAATCAATATTTGTAATGCACTTTGTTTTTTTTCAAGTGTTTCAATTTTACTAGGCAAATCCGCTAATTCTTGCTGTTGTTGATAACTTAATTTTTTGGGAGAATTGTTAAAATGTTTTTGTTTGACAAGACTCATTTTTTTAATGACTTCATGCTGTTTTTTCCGTTGACTTTCATATTCTTCGTATCCACCTATATATTCTTTAACTTCCGCTTCCTCAAAAATGAATACGCTGGTTACAACCTGGTCAATAAAACTACGATCATGACTCACAAGCAATAAGGTACCCTGATATTGCAGTAAACATTCTTCCAACAACTCTAATGTTTCAATGTCTAAATCATTGGTTGGCTCATCTAATACTAATAAATTTGCAGGTTGACTAAATAATTTTGCAAGTAATAACCTATTACATTCTCCGCCAGATAATGCCTTAACAGGCGTAAGCGCACGTGCTGGAGAAAATAAAAAATCATTTAAATAGCTCATAATATGTTGTTTTTTACCATTTATTTCTATAAATTCCATGCCTTCTGCAACATTATCCCTGACAGTGGCATCCAAATCTAAAGTAAAACGTTGTTGATCAAAATAAGCAATTTTTAACTTAGTACCTAAAATAATTTTACCTTTATCAGGTTGAATTTCACCTAATAACAATTTGATCAAGGTGGTTTTTCCGGCACCATTTTTCCCTATAAAACCAATTTTATCTCCACGCATAATATTAGCAGAGAAGTTTTTAATGATAGGTGTTTCCCCAGCATAATAAGAAACATATTCTGCTTCTATTACCCGTTGACCAGATAATTCAGCATCTTCTAAGGCAAAATGAACTTGTCCTATTTTTTCACGACGTTTACTTCGTTCCAAACGCATGGCTTTTAAAGCACTGGCTCGTCCTTCATTTCGTGTTCTTCTTGCCTTTATGCCTTGTCTAATCCATTGTTCTTCTTGGGCCAATTTTTTATCAAATTCAGCTGCTTCTTTTTCTTTTGCTAAGGAATAAGCTTCTTTTCTTGTTAAAAAAAGCGCATAATCACCCGGCCAATTCGACAACTTTCCATCTTCTAACTCAACTATTCTCGTTGCTAATCGTTTTAGCAAAGAACGATCGTGCGTTATAAATATCAGAGTTAGCCCAGATGAAAGTAAAAACTCTTCTAACCAAATGATAGTATCTATATCAAAATGATTAGTCGGTTCATCTAATAGTAATAATTGGGGTGATCTGACTAATACTTTGGCGAGTTCTGCTTTTCGTAACCAACCACCTGATAATTCGCAAAGCCGTTTATTAGGATTAAGTTTAAAATCGTCAAGCATATCCATGATTTTTTTTTCATAGTGCCAACCCTCTAAATGATCTATTTTATTTTGTAATTTTTCTAATTTTTTTAAATTAGCATCTGATTCTAGGAAAGATAATTGCTGAGTTAATCCATGATAATCAGCCAGTAATTGACCTATTTCGAGTAATCCTGAAGCGACAAAATCATAAACTGTTGTTTGATCAGCTTGAGGAAGCGTTTGAGATAATTTTGCTAATACGATATCAGGTTTTCGCCAAATAAAACCCTGATCCGCATCGCATTCCCCCATTATCACTTTTAGTAATGATGATTTACCAGCGCCATTACGTCCAATTAAACAGATGCGTTCGCCAGACTCTACTTGCATCGTTACTTTTTCTAATAAAGGATATAAGCCATAGGCTAAACAAATATTGTCTAATCTGATTAATGAAGTCATATTAGTTGGTCTCTATCATTACACGCGATAAGCCATTCATTTTCTAGAATAGTCAATTCGCCTTTAAAATTGGCTTGTAATAAAATTTGTTTTTTAAGCTCGTTTTTATTGTCTTTTTCATACAATGTGTTATCGGTTAATTTTTTTTCAATTTCAATTAATTTCTTTTGTAATTCTCCCATCTTTTTTTCCAAAAAATTAATTTTCTCAGTTAAATGTCGTTGATTTTTTCTATCTTGTGCAGCGATTACACGTTGTTCTTTTTTAGAAAAATTATTTTTACCTCCTGATGTTGAAACAACATTCATAGCACGATATGTCATTAACCACTGATAATAGTCATCGACATCACCGTTAAAAACTTGCAATTTTTGGTCTGCCACCAACAATAGTTGATCGATAGTGGTGCGCATCAGGAATCTATCGTGGGAAATAAGTATCATTGCCCCTGAATAAGTTTGTAATGCTAAATTTAAAGTTTGACGCATATCTAAATCTAAATGGTTACTGGGTTCATCCAATAATAGCAAATCAGGGGCAAGCCATACTAATAATGCAAGCGCTAAACGCGACTTTTCTCCGCCAGAAAAACAGCTAACAGGTGTTAATACTCTATCGGCTTTGAAATCAAAACCACCCAGAAAATTTCTTAGTTCAAGTTCTGTATGAGAGCTTGCTATTTGTTGCAAATGTTCAAGTGGTGATTCATTCATACGCAATTGATCGATTTGATGCTGTGCGAAATAACCTATTTTTAATTTTTCATTTGCTACCCTTTTTCCACTTGATTGTCGTAGTTCCCCTGCTAATAATTTAATTAAGCTTGTTTTACCGGCGCCATTTGGTCCAATGAGTGCAATTCTATCCGTTGGTGCAATACTTAAGTTCACATGCTTTAAAATAATTTTATTATCATAAGCAATGCTAGCATCTTCTAGTGTGAGAAGTGGATGAGGCAATTGATGAGGGGTTTTAAATTCAAATTGAAAAGGAGATTCCACTTCTCCTGCTTGAATAATATTCATTTTTTCTATCATTTTTAAGCGACTTTGGGCTTGCTTTGCTTTAGACGCTTTTGCCCTAAAACGATTAATAAATTTTTCCGCATGTAACAATTTTTTCTGTTGCTTTTCAAAAGCTGCACGCTGCGTAATTAATTGATTAGCGCGTTCATTTTCAAAAGTAGAATAATTGCCTGTATACAAAGCAAGTTGTTTATTATTGAAATAAGCAATATTATTTACTATTTTATCTAAAAAATCTCTATCATGAGAAATGAGTAATAATGTTCCATTGTATTTGACTAACCAATCTTCAAGCCAGAGAAGCGCATCTAGATCGAGATGATTGGTGGGTTCATCTAATAATAATACATCTGCTCGTGAAAATAGAACTTTTGCCAAGTTTAAACGAACCTGCCAACCACCTGAAAATTGTGCCACTAATTTTTGCTGATTTTCTTGATCAAATCCGAGTCCCGATAACAATTGCGCGGCACGGGACGGCGCGCTGTAAGCATCAATTTGATTAAGTTCTTCATGCAAACTTGCAATTAATTCACCATTATTTTCATTCGAAGCTCTTGCTAAGGCCGCTTCTATTTTTTTTAGCTCATCATCCCCTTCTATTACAAAATCTAATGCAGTCTTTGTATATTCACTTGCAGATATTTCCTGCACTAAACAAGATAACTTAATGTTTTTGCCAAGTGCGAGTGACCCACTTTCAATATGTTCACCAACCATTAACATATTAAAAAATGAAGATTTTCCCGACCCATTATGGCCAATAATGCCAATTTTTTGTTTTGGGTAAATAGTCCAATTAATTTTTTCTAATAAGACATGGACCCCTCGTTTTAAAGTGATGTTTTTTAAAATAATCATAAATTAAGTATAACAAAAGAAAAATGTTTTTTAGGGCTTCAAAAGAAGGGAATATTTGTTAAAAATCAGGAAATTGTGCATGCTCTTCTAAATAAGCGATCAATTCATGTTCAGATAAATGTAATAAATCTTTTTGTATATGATTAATGATAGCTGTCTTAACTTGTTTATTGAGATATTTAAATAATATACCACTTACTTGAGACGATGCCACCACGATCAATTTCATATCGTGAAGCGATTTTTCTTTATTGAGTTCGTCGGCCAGTTTTCGCAAAAAAGCTCGGGAATGCACTTCTTTCATTTCCATATGAGGTGAGTAAGCGCTACCACCTGCATGATAACCCTGATAATTACCTAGCTTATCTGCTGTTAATTCGCTTGTTTTTAAATTATCTTGAGGATGTTTGAATTCCTTTAGAAAAACGAGTTTGCCTGGATGCTTACGATATTCATAAAACCGACAATTAAAAGAATCTGCACTCACAACTAATATCATTATTTAACTCCAAACCTTATCTCAATAAAAATTATACCTTTATCTCTATAAAATATCGAGTATTTCTAAAAATAATGAATCTTGTCACGACAAAGATTTTAGAAGCGCATACTCAGATTGACAGATCATCACTTCACATAATAAGATGCCTTCAATTGAATCCATGCTATAAAAACTTAAAAAATAAAAATCATGTTCATTATAAACATCATCTTTTTGTTTCTTTTTTTATCTTTATCATCACTCAGTTATGCTGATCTAAATCAAAAAATTCTTGTTATTCCTAAAACAAAATCTCAAGCTCAAAAAACAAAAAAAAAACAGTATTCATTTGAAACGACTCAAATCAGTGAAAAGGACATTAATAATGCAACAGTCGTTAAGTTAACAACGCTATTAAAACAAAAACAAAGTATTGCGCGTATTGAGGCCCATTCCGGTGATATGACTCAGACAAGTATTAGCATTCGTGGATTTGGTGATAATGCCAGCACTAATTCGCTAATCATGATAGACGGCTTTCCTTTGACAAATCCCAGCTTGATCACCCCGAATTTAAACTTAATTCTTTTATCTGATCTCAAATATATTAATATTTTTCAGGGAAGTAGAGGTAGTTTATGGGGAGATCAAGCAGTAGGTGGCACTATGAACATTGTTACCAAAAAGCCACAAAATTTTATTTTTGAAAATAAAATCTCGACAGGTAGCTTTGCAACGCATTTTTTTAGCTCAGCGCTTGGCAATCACTTCCCTCAGGGATATTTCAAACTATCTGGATTCAGTTATCAAACCCAACATGATAGAGCACATAGTAAGCAAAAGACACTGGGCTTCTTTCCGCAAGCAGGATACAACTATACAAAAGGAAATATCGATTTGAAATGGCAATATGTTAAAGATGAAGCCCAATTCCCCGGAGGATTGACCGAAGAAGAGTACATAAAAGATCCAAAACAGGCAACCCAATTTTCTAATTTCATTCGTTACCATATTAATAACTTACAACTCTTAAGCCAACATGATATATACCCTAATTGGTTAATCGAAACGCGTTTAAATTATCAAACTATGCAGGGAAAAGGGTTAATGGGGTCATTTTTCCATAGACAGGAAGGAAGCTGTTTTTTTTATCCTAAATTAATAGGAAGCTTATACTCGCATAAAATAATTTTAGGCTATTTTAAGCAATATCAATATTACCAATTTACTAATTCCCTCACCAAAAAATTAGCAGATACAAAACAAGAAGATTTTTTTGCCCACATTGAACTGAATTCTTTTTTCTCTGTACATCCTATTCTTGGTATGCGATATGCACGCCAAGATAGCAATTTTAGAGTGGTTCACTCTTATGAGCGGTACATGAAAAATCGTGCGTTTGTCAAAGAGTATGGTCTGATTGCCAAACCGGATTTCCATTGGCAGATGTTTATTCGCAGAGATGAAAACTTCCGCTTCCCTAAAACAAATGAAGCACTTTGGTTGCCTATCAATGTGGATACACTACAAACCCAGCAAGGTATATCCTATGAAACAGGTATACATTGGCAAAATGATACCCACGATATTCAATTAACGTTTTATCAATTAGACATTCAAAACGAAATTGTTTTTGATCCCGAACAAACTATTTACCAACCTTTTGGCACCTTTCATCAATTTGATAAGACAAAACGTAATGGTGTGACGGGTACTTATCATTATCATATCAATAACAATATTAGTATGAATACTCAACTCAATTATGTAAATGCACAACTCGTGAGTGGTTCAAACCGAGGCAAGGCCATCCCTGCCGTTCCGGCTTGGAATGGTAATATAGGGTTTGATTATCAGCTAACATCTTATTTTTTAAAGTAACCTGTTTCCTTTCCTTAGAGGAAATAAATTTTTTTCTTGAAGAGTTTAAAAGCGGAGTTTTTTGAAAGGCCAACTTTTTTATCTTCTGTAAAGGAAGTACTTTTTCTTTTTTTGGACCTATCACAATGTGATTGTTAGGGGGTTGATAGAAAAAACTTATTATTGTTTGACCAGGTTGCTTAATAAGTTTTTGTTGAGCCGGGGAAAAAAGCGGCAAGAAAAAAGGTATTGTTATACTACCATGTAGCATAACAGATAAAAAAAATGAGAATTTCTTATTCTGGATAGACACAATCGCTTATGTTGG
>Ga0207004_1096_pt1 | contig 19473 bp, 19 predicted proteins | sample Alteio_BWMinCont_86_FD_153468 | JGI IMG/M metagenome (GOLD analysis project Ga0207004, IMG submission 153468) | Enriched cells from forest soil in Barre Woods Harvard Forest LTER site, Petersham, Massachusetts, United States -... | ecosystem: Environmental > Terrestrial > Soil > Temperate forest >...
GAATTGGTTCTTTTTTTATGGGGTGGATGAACTGCAGGCGGCGAGCATGCAGGCAAATGCTTTTGCGTAAACTGCCGCGCGGGTAGCCATATTTATTATCGCCAACTATAGGGCAGCCGAGGGTAGATAACTGTACCCGTATTTGGTGCGGACGGCCAGTGATTGGGTCAACCTCTATTAAATAGTAGCCGTTTAGCTCGCCAACCAGTTTATAATTTAGTTCGGAGCGCTGGCTGCCGGTTACCTCGCGGTCGTGGGCTTTGGTTACGTTTTTTTGTGGGTTTTTGATTAGATAATGTACCAGGTTACCTGCAATGGGGTTTGGCCTGTTGCGTACCACTGCATAATAAGTTTTATGCATTTCGCGGCTCTTGAACATCTGGTTGATGCGCTCCAGTGCCTTGCTGGTTTTGGCGAAAAGTATTACGCCGCTTACCGGCCTGTCCAATCTATGTACTACACCCAAAAACGCGCCATTGGGTTTGTTGTATTTTTTGGCGATGTACTTTTTTACCTTATCATCTAATGACTCATCACCGGTATCATCAACCTGTACAATATCGCCTGCGCGCTTGTTGATGGCAATGAGGTGATTGTCCTCATACAGCACATCATCGTCGGTAATATCGTAATTGGTATATTTAAATTCGGGTCTGGCCATTCGTGGTGGTTCATGGTTCATAGTTTATGGCTCATAGTTAAACGCTTTGTGATGCAGCTACTATGCATGAACTATAACCTATCAACTAAATTAATTAATATTGCTCTTTTTCGTTTGGAAAGCTTTTGGCTTTCACGTCGCTTACGTAATTTTTGATAGCGCCGTTCATTACCTCGTATAGATCAGCATACTGGCGAAGAAAACGGGGTTTGAAACCTTTGTTGATGCCCAGCATATCATGAATTACTAAAACCTGTCCGCTACAGGCCTGGCCTGCGCCTATGCCGATGGTCGGGATGCTGATCATATCGGTTACTTCGGCAGCAAGTTTAGCGGGGATCTTTTCTAATACTATTCCGAAACAGCCAAGTTCCTGTAGTTTTAAAGCATCTTCTTTAAGTTTTTTGGCTTCTTCTTCGTGCTTGGCACGCACAGTATAGGTGCCGAATTTATAGATAGATTGGGGTGTTAAGCCTAAATGGCCCATTACAGGTATACCCGCAGTTAAAATGCGACTAACTGATTCGGCTATTTCAACACCGCCTTCTATTTTTACACCATGCGCGCCGGATTCTTTCATGATGCGGATGGCGGAGTTTAGTGCTTCTTTTGAATTTCCCTGGTAAGTGCCAAAAGGTAAATCGACTATTACCAAAGCGCGTTTTACCGCACGGACAACTGATGAAGCATGATAGATCATTTGATCGAGCGTGATGGGTAGGGTGGTTTCGTGTCCGGCCATTACATTGGAGGCTGAATCACCAACGAGGATGATATCCATACCGGCATCATCAACAATAGTAGCCATCGAATAATCATAAGCGGTAAGCATGGCAATTTTTTCGCCGCTGTTTCTCATCTCCTGTAATATATGCGTGGTGATGCGCTTAACTTCTTTGTGTACAGACATGGTGTTTGTTTATGAGAAGCAAAGGTGGGAATTATTTCGGATTTTCAATTTGGAATTTATTTTCGGCGTTGCTGTTTCATGAAACAGGTGAAACAAATGATACAGTTGGAACACTTTTTGCCCCAAAAACGCCCGAAATAGTGGCAAAAGCTCGGTTTTTAGATCATTTTTGAAGCATTTTTCGGACAAAAAACACTCATTTTAGCCCAAAAAACGATTGAAAAACACTTCTTTTTGATGATTTTTTACTGTTTTTTGATGGGAAATTGCATGTTTTTTAGAGTCTTTGAGAACACATATAACTTACACTTGAGCTAATGTCAAATTTTTTTAGCCCTCTTTCCGGCTTGCCGGAGAGCGGGCCGAACAGCGCAGCGCATTCGGGGTGAGTCGATTATTCGCCAGGCATTTGCGCTAATGTAGCTCGCATATTCTACTCACCCGGTCTTTGCTTTGCTTGACCATCCTCTCTTCGTCTGCGACGCAAAGAGGGTAAGCGCATTAGGGATTGAAACGGATACCGGCCTCTTGCGCCTAAGGCCTCGCGCAGTATGAGTGGAAAGCCCGGGCCGCAGGCAATGCCCAAATCCTCCAAACTTTGAGAATTGAATTACAATAAAATTCAAAATCACTCTTTTAAACCCCAAAATAAAATCATACTTTTGCAGCGTGAAAAAAGAAGTTTCTTACTTCATTTCTGCATCCTTAAAAGGGGCTTGTCATCCTGAGCTTAGTCGAAGGGCTAACCAACCCATTAATCATTCTATTTTTTTAACAAATGACTTACTTCACCCAACTACCGGCGGTATTATTACTGGCTGACGGAACTGTGTTTTATGGCAAAGCTGCCGGAAAAATTGGTACTACTACCGGCGAAATATGCTTTAATACCGGCATGACCGGCTACCAGGAAATTTTTACTGACCCATCGTATTTTGGTCAGATAATGGTGGCTACCAACGCGCATATCGGTAATTACGGTATTGCTGATGCTGAAGTTGAATCGGGACAGATACAGATTGCCGGTTTGGTTTGTAAGAACTACAATATTAACTACAGCCGTAAACAAGCTAACGAGAGCATACAGGATTATTTCCAACAGCAGAACATCGTTGGTATCAGCGATATTGATACCCGCCAGCTGGTTCGCCACATACGTGATAAGGGAGCGATGAACGCGATCATATCTTCGGAAATCACTGATATTGAGGAGTTAAAAGCTAAGTTAGACCTTGTGCCATCAATGGATGGTTTGGAGCTATCTTCACAGGTTTCAACTACCGAAAGCTATACTTTTGGCGACGAGAACGCTAAATACCGTGTTGCGGTGCTTGACCTAGGTGTTAAGAAAAATATCCTGCGCAATTTTGACGACCGCGATGTGTTTGCCAAAGTTTATCCGGCAAAAACAACATTCGAAGAAATGGAAAAAGATTTTGCACCGTCAGGATATTTCATCTCGAACGGCCCCGGCGATCCATCGGCTATGCCTTACGCGATTGATACGGTAAAAGAGATATTGGCGGCAGGTAAACCAATGTTCGGGATATGTTTAGGTCACCAGTTGTTGGCTTTGGCTAATGACATTCCAACTCAAAAAATGTTTAACGGTCACCGCGGATTAAACCACCCGGTAAAAAATATCATTATCAACCATTGCGAGGTTACTTCACAAAACCACGGTTTTGGAGTAGTACCTGAAGCGGTAAGAGCATCAGACAAAGTAGAGATCACCCACTTGAACTTAAACGACCAGTCGATTGAAGGTATCAGGGTAAAAGATAAAAAAGCATTCTCCGTACAATACCACCCGGAATCATCTCCAGGTCCGCACGATAGCAGGTATTTGTTTGATGATTTTATTAAGTTGATGAATTAAGGAATTCATTCCTATAATAGGAAAGGTCAGGATTTAATCCTGACCTTTTTTTGTTTCTATCCAAGCGTCATTGCGAGCGGAGCGTGGCAATCCCCGATTTACAGGTGCTTCGTTCCTCAGCAGAGATATATTCGTTTAAATAAATTATTCTCGCCCGCTCATTGCCGCGGGGGCTACTTCTTTTGTCTTGAAACAAAAGAAGCAAAAATTCAAGACGGAAAAAACCTTCTGCCCACAAGGCTAACACCCGGCCCGGTTTTCCGTCGAGCCTTTGCGCGCTTGGTATCGTCATGCTGAACTTGTTTCAGCATCCCACTTGCTAAGTAGCCATCATGGAGTTGACTTGTTCTGAGAGATCCCGAAACAAGTTCGGGATGACGATTCGGATTTAATCCTGACTTTTTTTGTTATGACATTTTTTTGTTTCTTTATAAAAACCAAATCATAATGAAATTCTCTTTAATCCTTTGTTGCTTAATTTCTCTATTAGCCTGTAGCTGCGCGCAATCGCAAGATTGTCCTGAAGGCATAAATAAGCTGCCTATGTACGGCCATGCGAAAAAATGTAAGGGGCAGATTGAAGATGATAATGAATTTATTGCTTTGTGTGAAAAATCATCTACTCGTAAAGCCGCAGCAGAACATATGGTAATGCGTGGTTGGCAGTATTTACGTTCGAATCATTTAGATACATCGATGATGCGGTTTAACCAGGCGTGGCTTTTGGATAGTTTAAACTCAGAAATTTATTGGGGATTTGGCGATAACTTAGGTATGCAGGGGAAATTTAAAGAATCATTACCATTTTTTGAAAGATCATTAAAATTAAACCCAAATAATGCGCGAGTATGGCAAGATGCTTCAACCAGCTATGGAAACGTTTTTGGACAAACAAATGATAAGAAATATTTAGACGCTGCAATTGATGCACTTAAAAATGCAATCAGGCTTGATCCTAATAATCCCCAATATTATGGTCAACTAACGTCTGCATATTCTTATTTTATGCAAAAGGATAGTGCTAGAAAGTACATGGCCATTACAGATAAGCTTGACCCGAATGCTGTAAATCCCCAAGTAAGAAAAATGCTTCTATCAAGCAAGTAAGCTTTCAGCAAGGCGGTAAAAGCGCTGCCCAAACGTCACTGACAAAGCCGGCATCGTCTGGCTCGGATAGCACAGACCCAACTACAAGCACTAACATTAACAGAGGCAGGCGTAGCCGGGAGTTTTTCTTTGGTTACTTTCTTTTTGACGGCCAAAAAGAACGGCGGAGCCCTCTTGAGAGCATTTGAAAACAAACAACCGAAAAAAGTGACGCTTAGCGCAGCGATACCAGAGAAAGGTAAACCATACTGTTTTTACTTCCCTAAATAATACCCCGGCACTTTCAATCCTTTCTTTTCTACATCCCAGATAATGCTCGATACCTTCCAGCCGGTTGGTGTTTTGATGAGTTGGAAGCTGTTTACACCTGTTTCGGCAATATCTTTCTTTTTGCTGTTGGCGACTGCTTTATAGGTGCTGATACGTTCAGCTATTTTACCGAATTGCTCGTTTTTGCCAAAAATTTCCTTTTCGCTGTAAGCATAAACCGTATCGGCCTCCACAAATGAGCGGAAGAGATAAACAAACTGGTTAATAGTAGTCACCCGTGCAGTATCTGACCTGCAACTGATTAACTGTGCCTGCGGTACAAAGTGGGTTTTGATACTATCATAATTCGGTGTGTCGCCTTTTTTAAAGGTTAGGGATGCGTAGGTGTCGTGTACGGCTTTGGTGATGGCTTGGTCGTCGGGTACGGTATAAACGGCTGCGGAATCGGTAACAGGTTGGGTGCTTTTGGTATGGCAGGCACTTAGGGTTATGATGCAGGTGATGTATATGAGGAGCTTTTTCATGGTTGGTGGTAGTTCGTTTTTATAAAGGTATGAACAAATTTAAAAAAGCCGGTCATGCTGAACTTGTTTCAGCATCCCATACGTTAGGTATCGAACATCTTGATACTTGATACTAGCTACTTGATACTAACAAAACATTCATCGCCAAATTTCCGCCATTCACCGACAGTTTTTCAAGCCTCCCCAATTAGCGCTAACGGTGAGTGCGTTGTATGTGCATTTTTGAGTCATAAACAATAAACACTATGGAAAAGCTACTCACTATTCATTTAATAAATTTCGCGTTGCATGCTGCGGAAGCTTTGCACTCGATGCTGGTTACAATGGGGCACCTGGTAAAATAATAAGGCAATGGAACGGATTACTACCTTTTACAATTATCTGCAAATAAACCTGTTTCGTTTTGCGGCAGCGGTTTTGCTTAACTGGTATTAAAACCCCTCTAAATCTCCCCCGGGAGGGGAGATTTTTTTAATTCCCCTCTTGAGAGGGGGCGCGTTGGGATAATGTGACGGCAGGGGTGTGTTTCTACAAGCGTATAATACCCCCTCCGTCTCCTTTGTCGACACCTCCCCCTGATATCAGGGGGAGGCCGGGAGGGGGTAAGCGTAAAACTTTTGTCATTGCTTTAAAAAACATATTGTTATATCATTAATCTATCGCATTTTTGCGCCATGGCTAAACAACCCATTATTACCGTAAATAACCTGGTAAAAAACTACGGCGATTTTAATGCCGTGAAGGATATTAGTTTTGAAGTTTACGAGGGCGAGATCTTCGGGCTGCTTGGTCCGAACGGTGCCGGGAAGACAACTACTTTAGAAATTATTGAAACCCTGCGCGACAAAACATCGGGTACTATTATCGTTGATGGCTTTGATATTGAGAAGGATGCAGCAAGTATCAAAAAACGTATCGGCGTGCAGTTGCAGGCAGCGGGATACTATCCCAACTTAAATCTTTCTGAATTAATAGAGCTGTTCTCCGGTCTATATGGCGTTAACAAAACGCCTATGGAAATGTTAGAAAAAGTGGCTTTAACCGATAAAGCCAAAGCTAAATACAAAGAACTTTCTGGTGGACAAAAACAGCGGTTCTCTATCGCTACTACCTTAATAAATGATCCCCGTATTATATTTTTGGATGAGCCGACTACCGGGCTTGATCCGCAGGCGCGCCGTAATTTGTGGGATTTGATCAAAGAGATCCGCGACAGCGGCACTACGGTTGTGATCACCACACATTATATGGATGAAGCCGAAATACTATGCGACCGTGTTGCTTTTGTTGATGGTGGCCGAATTATAGATATTGATACACCTGATAATTTTATTGATAAACTGGTTGCCACCGGCTTTGAACGTAAGAAAGAAGTGAAGCTGGCCAACCTGGAAGATGTATTTATTAATTTGACAGGTAAGGAGTGGAGAGAAGGGTAACCCCCCAACCCCCTGAAGGGGGAGTGAATTTGCCGTTTGGTAATGCCCAATGACTAATGATATATGACTGATGAACAAACCATATAGTAATTTTAATGCGACCCTGGCTATTGCCAAGGCCAGTTTCCGATCAATATTGCGCAGCCCTTCGGCGGTGATATTTACGCTTTTATTTCCGCTGATATTTATTTTGGTGTTCGGCTTTATTGGCGGGGGCGGTATAACTGTTGACGTTGGTGTGGCTAAAGGCAGCGACTTAAATAACCCGATATATAAAGCGCTGCAAAGTTCGGGTGTGATTCATTTGGTAACTAATGAATCGGCAGAGCAGATGAATAAAGATCTGGCTAAAGGGCATTTGGATGCTATCCTGAATATTACTAAAAACATTACCAGCTGGCCTGTTTACGCCCCGGTACAGGGCAAGTCGCAATTGCCGCCTTTTACGGTGAATGTGCAGTATACCAGCGCTTCGCAGGAAAAAGGAAAAATATTGAATTCCTTAGTAAGCGGTATTCTATTTAAGATGAACTCCGCGATGGCGAAAAATACGCCACCTGCATTGGCTGAGTTAAAAGAAACTACCGTAACCGTTCGTGCCTATAAAACCATCGACTTTATTTTACCGGGACAGTTAGGCTTTTCGCTATTAAGTACCGGTGTGTTTGGTACGGCATTCGTGTTTTTAAGTCTGCGCCAAACATTGGTTATTAAACGCTTTTTTGCTACCCCCGTTAAACGCTACAGCATTGTAGTAGGCGAAGCTTTGGCGAGGATTACCTTCGCGCTGATCGGCGCATCCTTTATATTATTGATCGGGCGGTTTGCTTTTGGTTTTACGCTCATACATGGGTTTGTAACCTTTATTAACATGCTTATCCTATCCTTTATTGGAGTAGTGGTATTTATGGGATTCGGGTTTACAGTATCCGGCATCGCCAAAAATGAAAGCACTGTGCCGCCAATTGCCAACCTGGTTACTTTGCCGCAATTTTTATTATCGGGTACATTTTTCTCTATCACCGTTTTCCCAACCTGGTTGCAGCCTATCTGTAAAATATTACCGCTAACTTTCCTAAACGATGCCATGCGCCAGGTAGCCTTCGAAGGCGCGAACCTGTGGGATGTTAGTCACCAGTTGTTTTACCTGTTGCTTTGGGGCGTGGGTATTTATGCTGTGGCGGTTAAGGCGTTTAAGTGGGAGTAGTCTGAACCAGGATTTAACTGATTTTTGGGATTTGCAGGATGATTTTAATATCTTAGGATAAATAACTTAAGATGAAACCGATCCTAGTCGTAATTTTCCTACTTGCATTCTCATTTCCGACAATATCTCGCGGGCAATCTTATATTGCTCATTATACTGTATCAAGTCACATTAAAAACGATACTTTAATCGATTCAGTAACAGGTGTGAAATTCATTCTTGATAAGGACAGAATCTATGTTAAAGCAATAGATAAAAGTGGAAAGCAATTATGGAAGACTGATCCTGCAGTAGATAATAAATTAGAGGAATATAGGGTAAAAAGACCACTTATTGCGTATTTCCATTTTATAAAAGCGCGAATGACCGGACTTGAAGTAATAGGAATTACATATAATAACAGCCAATTCGGTTATCTCGATAAGAAGACGGGCACATTTAAGTTTGAGGGGCAAGATTAATTCCTTAAAGTCTCCGCAGGGTCTCTCGTAGAGGACCCTGCGGAGACATATCATCCTTAAACCACCTTATTATCCCTTGCCAATACTTTAAAATATGCGGCGCTTTCCTTTGGGATGCGTTCCAGCGTTTTATAATCTACATAATACAAACCGAAGCGGGTACTATAGCCGCTGGTCCATTCAAAATTATCCATCAGGCTCCAATAAAAATAACCTTTTACAGGTACGCCTTCGGCGGTGGCTTTTTGTAGCTGGGTAAGGTAGTTGCGCATAAATGATACCCTGTCGGTATCGTAAATATGTTTGTCGTCAGTTAATTCATCTGTTCCGCTGGTGCCGTTTTCGGTAATGTATAATTCTTTCGCTCCCCATAACTTATGCACATTCTTCGGCGCCCAATAAAGTGATTCCGGCCCCAATACCTGCCATTGCGAAGTGCTCCGCGGCTGCGACTTGGCAAATGGGAGCGTTTTATAACCATCTTCATTATCTGCCGCCTGTACATAACCCGCCGGATTGTATACATTTATCCCCACAAAATCTAATGGTGAGCTGATAATCTTCAAATCTTCATCTGTAAATTTCGGCGCATCAGCACCGGTCTTTTTCAGGAATTTATCGGTGTACTTTCCTTCCATTACCACGGTAAGGTAACCTGCGTTCTCCTCTCGCATAGCAATTTCTGCAGCTTTGATGTTTTCCGGTGTATCAATTATTGGCACCGGTACACTAAGGTTTTCCGCAAGCCCTATCTTAGTCCCCGAAGGCGCATTTGCACGTATAGCCTGTACAGCAAGGCCGTGAGCCAACACCGCATGGTGGCGCACCTGGTTAAGGCCGGCTTGCGGTAATTGTAAGCCGGGTGCAAATATACCATTGCCATAACCCAGCTCAACAAAGGTGCTCATTTCATTAAGAGTAAAATAATGCTTAACCCTGTCTCCCAATTGTTTGGAAATAAAGCCCGCATAGTCACCAAAGGCCTTTGCTGTCTCGCGCGATTCCCAGCCTTTGTATTTATCGTGCAGGGCTTGTGGCAGGTCCCAATGGTATAAAGTTGCAAAAGGCTGGATATCGTTTGCCAGCAGTTCATCTGTTAATCGTTTATAAAAATCGATCCCTTTTTGATTTGGTGTGCCGGTGCCATCCGGAAAAATACGCGACCACGCAACCGAGAAACGGAATATCTTTACATTTATATCCTTCATCAGCTTAATGTCTGACGGGTAGCGGTGGTACATATCGCAGGCAACATCGCCGGTATCATCATTCTTAACCTTGCCGGGGATGTGTGAAAAAGTATCCCATATGGTGGTGCCGCGGCCATCCTCGGTTGCCGCACCCTCAACCTGGTAGGCTGCGGTTGCTGTTCCCCACAAAAAACCTTCAGGAAAAGTACGTTCGCTGATATTTGCTGCTATTTGTTCCGCAGTGCTTTTAAATGAAACAAGTGCGGGTGCTGCGGCTAATCCCGCTGCTGTTAAACCGGCTGATTTTAAAAAATTCCTCCTGTCTGAATTTTTTTGATCGTTTTTTGATGCTGACATATGGATGTTTGTATTTCGAATTGATGAATAATAAAGTTGTTTTTTTCCTACGCTAAAGCTATTCTGAAAATTAAGCCCTAACCAATATATTTTTTCTATAAAGCGGCAGAATGATGAGCGTATTTAGCAACACCAGCACTATCGCGTAAAGCAGCGAAGCATTAACCGGCGATAATCCCGTACACAAGGCTAACTGGTTTCCCCAGGCATGCAGATCAAGTTTTGTTGGGCTGAATGATGAGTGGATGGTTATGATATTTAGTAAGTCAATAATCACATTCGACAGGATGAAAGCCAGCAACGCGTTACTGCCCAGCACCATAAAAATATAGCTCCATTTGCGCCATTTTTTAATATCGACAATAATATAAACAAACGTAAACACCAGCAAGGCCACACCGCTGCTTAACAGGACAAAGGTACTCGTCCAGATGCGTTTGTTGATTGGGAAGTATTTGTCTAGTACTAACGCAATAATAATCAACACTACACCAATCACACTTGCTTTGATGATCTTTTTGCTTTGATTATCGGCCGTATGAAGCCAGTATTGAGCCGTTAAAACGCCGATCAGAGTTGATGCGATGGCAGGTATGGTCGACAATAAGCCTTCCGGATCATAAGTGATGCCCATGCCCGGAGTGGTACCATAAAACCACAAATGGTTGATGCCGAATATACTGCGATCAATATAAGCAGGCAGGTTGCCAAATGAATCCAAGTGATAAGCGCCCACTCCCGGAACCGGGATCAAAAACAGTATTAGCCAATAACCCAGCAGCAACACCACTATCGGGATAAGCAATTTAATTATGTTGTTTTTAGACGCAGGCTTGATCACATATAAATAAAACAGGCCGCATAGCAGGTAACATACAGCTATCCTTTGCAGTATGCCTGGAAAGCGCAGGTTATGCCAATCGTAAAACGGGAAGCCGTTAACAGCCAATCCCAATATAATGAGGATAATGGAGCGGTAAAACATGTGCAGCACTATCCTATTATTAGGCGTATGATGCGCTAAACGTGATTTGATAGACAACACAATTGAAAAGCCAACCATAAACAGCAAAGCCGGAAATATCATATCAGTCGCAGTAGCGCCGGCCCATTCGGCATGCCTTAGTTGCGGGTACACATAGCTATAAGTGCCGGGGTCGGTAACCAGGATCATGAATCCTATAATAATCCCTCTGAACACATCTAATGAAACTAAACGTGAGTTAAGTTTTGGCTGCATGCAATTGTAAGTTTTAATTGGTGGAGTAATAATAGTATAATATTGATAAACAACAAAATATTGTTGCTTCTTTTTGAAGCATAATTGTCTGAACCTGAATTTGAGTAAATTTTTGGAATTGTCAGAATAGGTTTTGAATTCACATTCTGCAAATTCATTAATTCTAAAAATTCCGGTTCAGACAATCCCGTTCAGATATTCCTCCCATGTTAATTTAACGTTAATCTTTATTTATTTTGCCTGAGTTTTATTTGAAAGTGTATATTTGAAAAGTATATAAACCTGGTGTATTGCTTACACTATGTATTTATCAAATTAATTTACTGAAAATGAGCTTAATAATTGATGTCCATGCCCGCCAGATTTTAGATTCGCGCGGCAATCCTACCATCGAGGTAGATGTATTAACTGAAAATGGCGCCTTTGGCCGTGCTGCTGTACCATCAGGTGCATCAACGGGTATCCACGAGGCTGTTGAACTTCGTGATAACGACAAAGCTGTTTACATGGGTAAAGGCGTTTTAAAAGCCGTTGCTAACGTAAACGATATTATAGCTAAAGAATTACAAGGTGTTGATGTATTCGATCAGGGTACTATCGACAAAATAATGATTGAATTAGACGGTACTGAAAATAAAGGTAAACTGGGTGCTAACGCTATTTTAGGTGTATCACTTGCTGCTGCTAAAGCTGCCGCGCAGGAAAGCCGCCAGCCTTTATACCGCTACATTGGTGGTGTAAACGCTAATACTTTACCTATCCCGATGATGAACATCGTTAACGGTGGTTCACACTCTGACGCGCCTATCGCGTTCCAGGAATTTATGATCATGCCGGTTGGCGCGCCATCATTCTCTGAAGCATTGCGTTGGGGAACTGAAGTATTCCACAACCTGAAAAAGATATTACACGATCGTGGTCTTTCAACTGCAGTAGGTGACGAAGGTGGTTTCGCACCAGCTTTTGATGGTACTGAGGATGGCGTTGAAACCATTTTAAAAGCAATTGAAAAAGCAGGTTACAAACCAGGTGTTGATATTTTCATCGCATTTGATTGTGCTGCTTCTGAGTTTTACAAAGACGGTAAATACGACTACACTAAATTTGAAGGCGATAAAGGTGCTATCCGCAGCAGCGAAGAGCAAGCACAATATCTGGCTGAATTAGTAGCTAAATACCCGGTTATCTCTATCGAAGATGGTATGGCTGAGGATGATTGGGCTGGCTGGAAATTGTTAACTGAGAAACTGGGCGATAAAGTGCAGTTAGTAGGTGACGATTTATTTGTAACCAACACCAAACGTTTACAAAGAGGTATCGATGAAGATACTGCTAACTCAATTTTAGTTAAAGTAAACCAGATTGGTTCATTAACGGAAACTATTAACGCGGTAACTTTAGCACAAACTAATGGCTACACTTCGGTAATGAGTCACCGTTCAGGTGAGACTGAAGACAGCACCATCGCTGATTTGGCAGTTGCATTAAATTGCGGTCAGATTAAAACCGGTTCAGCTTCACGTTCAGACAGGATCGCTAAATACAACCAATTACTTCGTATAGAAGAAGAATTAGGCGAAAACGCCAGATTCATTGGTAAGGATTTTAAATACTACAAAAAACGCTAATTGAGTTAGCTGTGTGAGCAGCTGATTTAGTTAATAACACAATTGAAAGCCCCGTTTATCGGGGCTTTTGTCTGAACTCGAATTTTTAGAATTAAGGAATTAATAGAATTCTGTAAATTCTTTAATTCCAGAAATTCCGGTTCAGACAATCTATTATCTTTGCCCCCATGAAATCAAACAAGTTTGTAAGAGCTTCCATCATCATCATTATACTGGCCTTTAATATCGGTTGCGACCAGGTAACCAAATCCATCGCGCGTAGGGATTTACCGGATAATAAGGTTATCGGTTTTCTGTCTAATCATGTAACGCTTGAAAAGACGGAAAATACAGGCGCATTTTTAAGCATGGGCGATAGTCTTGGTGGCCCGGTTAAATACGTGCTGCTGATGGCATTGCCTTTATTAGCATTATTAGCCGCTTTGGTTTATATCATCATTAAAACCAATATTACTAAATACACTTTATTGGGTATTATTATGGTTATAGGTGGTGGCGTGGGTAACCTTTATGATCGTGTATTGCATGGTTCGGTAACCGATTTTATGCATATTGATTTTATAATTTTCCAAACGGGCGTGTTTAATGTTGCCGATATGTCGATTATGGCGGGGATGGGAATTATTTTGGTTGATTCCTATTTAAAGCGGAAAGAGGAGAAGAAGCATTTGGTTGTTGAGGAATAGTAGAATCTCAAATATAAATTGTTATTCTGAACGTAGTGAAGAATCTGTAAAGTAGTTTACATCAGTACAGATGCTTCGTGCCTCAGCATGACAATCTATCTATTTATATCTTTCAATTTGCAACAAATCTTGCAAAAATCTACATGCCAATAAAAAAGCGTATCTTTGCCGAATAATACCCGTTCGCTTACGGTTTTGATCATTGAAACTCTTCAGATCCGCTTATGCAATCGCGTTAGCACATATATTAAAAACATTACATGTCATTCGAAAAATTAAATTTAATTGAGCCTATACTCAGGGCTTTAAAAACTGAGGGATATACTACACCCACGCCAATACAGGAGCAATCCATCCCTATTATATTACAACAAAAAGATTTACTAGGCTGCGCGCAAACCGGTACCGGTAAAACCGCGGCTTTTGCTATACCTATTTTACAGTTATTGTATAACGACAGGTTACAGCACAAAGAACAAAAAACAATAAAGGCACTTATTTTAACCCCAACCCGCGAGTTAGCTATACAAATTGGCGAAAGCTTTACCGCTTATGGTAAACATACCGGCTTAAAGCAAATAGTGGTTTTTGGTGGTGTATCACAAAATCCACAGGCTGATGCTATCCGCCGTGGCGTTGATATTTTGGTAGCTACGCCAGGTCGTTTATTAGACTTAATGCAGCAACGCATAGTTCACCTTGACCACATTAAAATGTTGGTTTTGGATGAAGCCGACCGCATGCTGGATATGGGCTTTGTGAATGATGTTAAAAAAATCATAGCTAAAGTGCCATCAAAAAGGCAAACATTATTCTTTTCGGCTACTATGCCTAAAGAAATTCAAACACTTGCCGATACTATTTTAACCAGACCTGAAAAGGTTGAGGTTACCCCGGTATCATCAACTGCAGACACTATACAACAACAACTTTTTTATGTGGAGAAGAACGACAAACGTGCGTTGCTTAACCATATTTTAAAAGATAAAGAGATTAAAACTGCACTGGTATTTACCCGCACTAAACATGGTGCTGATAAGGTGGTTAAAGACCTTGTTAAGGTTGGTATTACTGCCGAGGCTATTCATGGTAATAAATCGCAAAATGCGCGTCAGCGGGCTTTAACTAACTTTAAAAACCGTACTACACGTGTGTTAATTGCTACCGATATTGCCGCTCGCGGTATTGATATAGACGAGCTTACCCACGTTATAAACTACGAATTACCTAATGTACCCGAAACCTATGTACACCGTATTGGCCGTACAGGCAGGGCAGGAGCAAGCGGTATAGCGCTTTCTTTTTGCGATGCAGAAGAATTACCTTTCCTGAAAGATATTCATAAACTAATTGCCAAACAAATACCTGTTAACGAGGAGCATCCTTACCCGATGAGCCCGCAAAGCATGGTTGCTAAAGCCGAAGCTGCAAAAAGCGGTGGCGGCGGTGGCCGTGGTGGTGCGCCTAAGCGTGGCCGTGGTTATGGTAATAAGGATCGTGGTCGTGCCGGAAGCGGTGGCAGCGGCATGAGCGGCGCCAGTAAAGGCAGCAGCTGGGGTAGCAGAGGCGGCAGAAGAGATTAAGGATAAGTTGTTCCCCTCTTGAGAGGGGTTAGGGGTGTGTTATGTGAGATGCATAACACACCCCTGCTACTACACCACCCATCGCGCCCCCTCTCAAGAGGGGAATTTACTTGATAACCATCAACTGTTAATAAGTTAATAATCCCTATTGTGGCAATCAAAGTTTTGCTTTAATTTTAAATAAATTAATTGCCTGTTGTATGCAACGCCTTTTTCTTCTTTTTAGAAATAAGTTTTTTTGGGTTACCGCGGCTTTTTTGGTGTGGATGTTGTTTTTTGATAAGAACGATCTGATATCGCAATTCCAATACCACCAGGAAGTTAGCAAGCTAAAAACCGAGCGCGATTTTTATACCAAGCAAACTGCGCAGGTTACCAAAGATTTGAATGAGTTAACATCAAACCCGGCACAATTGGAGAAATTCGCACGTGAAAAGTACCTGATGAAGAAGGATAATGAGGATGTTTTTGTGATTGTGAAAGACAAACCATCTAACTAAGTTCGGCTCCCGCTAAAAATTAAGTAAGCTTTAGCGTGAATTTGGTGCCTACATTCACCGTGCTTTCAATCTTAATAGTACCGCCTAATGATTCTACCTGGCTACGGGTAATAAACAGGCCTATACCTTTGGCATCGGCGTTTTTGTGAAAGGTTTTATACATTCCGAAAACTTTGTCGCCATGCCGTTCCAGGTCAATGCCAACTCCATTGTCCTCAAATATCATGTAGATATGCCCATTCATTTGAAAGGTGTAGCATTTTATTAAAGGCGCATGATTTTGCTGCCTGTATTTTATCGAATTGGTTAACAGATTTTGAAATATGCTTTCCAAATATGCCGGGATGTAATTTATTTCGGGGCTTTCGCTAAAATCAAACTCAATGCGGGCATCAACATCGGTAATATTACTTTGCAGGGCGCTCATTACCTGTTTAAATGTTGTTTCGAACTGGATTACAGTTTTGTCATCATTTATCTCGGCCTGTATCTGCACTATCTCTTCCAGGTGTTTAACAGTGGTGTTAAGGCTTGAGCTTATTGCTTTTATGTGCTCAAATACCTCCAGCCTTTCTTCAGCAGAATCAGTTTCGGTATAAAGGTTAACCATAAAATCAAGGTTGCCGGTATGCGACCGCAGGTTATGCGAAACCATGTAGGCGAAATTTTGGAGACGCTTGTTTTGATCGTGAGAGAGTGTTAAGGAACTTTGTGTGGTTAACTCTCTTTTTTTGCTTTCGTTAATGTCCTGCAGTATACCCCGGATGCTAATGCACCTACCCAGGTTATCAATAATAGGCAAGGCCTTAAACCTAACCCATATTACCCTGTTTTTGGCTGTACGGAAAGGCAATTCCAAGTCAAATGCATGGCATGACCTTAGCGTGTTCTCAATGGCACTACTTACCTGAGTCCGATATTTCGGCTCAAAAAAGCTAATAGCTTCATCAACAGTAAGGCTAACCGTATTGCTAATCTCAAATATATCATATCCTTCTTTTGAAAGGATTAAATTCATGGAGTGAGCCTCGATCTCCCATAAAGCTACTTTTGCCAGCTTGCCGGCCTCATTAAGCCATAAGTCTTTTTGCGCGGCCTGGTATTCGGCTATTTTATAGGCATTTATATTAACAATAAAGCCATAAACTTTAGGGATTGAGGGGTCAGCGCTTCGCTGGCTCGAACTTTCAAACCATTGATAGCCATGTTTGGTTAACAGCCTTATTTGTACGGTTGATATATTGCTTTGATTGCGCTCAGTAATAGATTTAGTGTAGGTGGCCTTATCGCCATGGTAGAGCAGATGCTCAAAAAAATAATTGTATGACGATTCAATCTCACCGGGTTCATAACCTAACACCCGATAAAATCCGTCATACCATTTAACCTCATTAGTATTGATGTTAAACTCCCAGATACCCGCATTTGTATTATTTACTACATGAGTAAATTGGGATGCACTATCTGTTGGATTGTGATCGTCAGTAAAACTCATATATTAATTAGTCCATTCATAACGCATATGCACATGTAAAATATGTGCCACTAATATCAATTTCGCTTATTTAAAACTTCAGGTTGTTAATTTTATAATATAGATTAAAATACAGACGGTAAATATACTAATGATATGGTATAAATAGCTATAAACAAGCTATTTACAAGTCTTATTTTGGTCAAATTACTTAATTGTTTGTAACCAATGGTTAATTAAATAAGGCATATTTTAAAGCAAATTTTTAAAGAATTTTTCTTTTAATAAATATGATGCCTTTATACGTTTAGAATGGACGATTTTGTATAACCAATTAGAAATCTGTTATTAACTATCGGGAAATACGATCGTTATAAAAAATTTCCTAATAATTTATTTGTACAGTTTAATGGGCATAAAAAATTATCCACATTCTAATTTATAATAGCTTTTAGCATAGGTATACGGGATAAGCTTTAGGTATGTTATATAACCCATAGCTGTGTATTGAGGTATACAGCTATGGGTATAGAATAAGGGAGAGCGTAAATTACTCTGCTCTTCTGGGTTTTGCGGTAGCTTTTGGCTTAGCAGTAGCCTTTGGGGCAGCTTGTTTTGTAACCGCCTTAGGTGCAGTAGTTGCAACCGGCTTTTTAACAGCCACAGCAGGTTTTGCAGCATCAGAATCAGCTTCTTCAGCAGCGGGCGCTTCGGTAGCGGGTACTTCGTTAAAAAGAGGCATATCTTTAAGAATATGGAACCAGTTAACGATCTTTTTCATATCAGATGCGTAAACCTTTTCCTCATCATGATCTGGGGCAACTTCCAGGAAAAATTCCCTTAGTTTCTTGCCATCAGTTTTAGAATCAGGAACATTTGCCGCGGTTTTCATTTTAGCTAAAACATCGGTAAGCTTAATATCTTCGTTAAAACCAAAAATGGTAATCTCGTCTAAAGCAGCCAGTTTAGCTGTTGAAAGGTTAGCTACTAATTTAGTTTTTTGCGCATCAAGGCTCTCCAATATAAAGCCTGTTTTGTTTTGTGAAAGCGCTTTCCACAATCCCGGTTTGCCGGATACTGCTACTATTCCCTGTAAGTTCATGTTACTTGGTTGAAAGTTGAAAGTTAAAAGTTAAAAGACGCCAAGAGTTAACTTTCGACTTTTAACTTTCAACTCAAAAATTAATCTTCTATTGCTTCAATGGTTAAAATCTTATCGTTTTGGCGGATAGCGTCAACAACGTCAACATTTTCAATCACTTTACCAAAGCAAGTATGGTTACGATCTAAATGCGCGGTATTTTCACGGCTATGGCAAATGAAAAATTGTGAACCACCAGTGTTACGGCCAGCATGAGCCATTGATAATACACCACGGTCATGGTATTGGTTATCGCCTGTTAATTCGCAATCAATTTTGTAACCCGGGCCACCAGCGCCAGTGCCGGTTGGGTCGCCACCCTGTATCATAAAGTTAGGGATAACCCTGTGGAAAGTTACGTTGTCATAAAATCCTGATTTAGCCAGTTTTTTAAAATTAGCCACTGCAATAGGGGCATCATTATCATAAAACTCGACAGTCATGTCGCCTTTTTCGGTTTTAATAATCGCTTTACTCATTTGTAATTTTTATATAGTTGGCAAAGGTAATAAATTGAGGTGAAAGCCGAAAGGATAAATACTGGTGGTGAAAACACCAACTAGGGGCTAAATAAATCGTCTGAACCTGAATTTATTGAATTAAAGAATTACCAGAATTCTAGAAATTCAATAAATTCTAGAAATTAGAGTTCAGACAAGTTTTTCATTAATACCAACCACAAATATTCGTTAAATTTGAACATGCTTCGCCCCAAAATACTTTTAACTTTCACCTTTTTACTTTTAACTCTCTTTACAAGGGCGTCTTCTATCCTTATCCCGATGGACGATGAACAGAAGGATTGTTTAAAATCATACGGTATTGCTTTTTGGGTGTTGAAGAACAGTCAGGAAGTGGATTGGCTGCTCAACTACCGTGGTGGCAGCTTTATGATGAAGTATGATAAAAAGATTGAGGATGAATGCAACATTCGTGGCGTAAGCTATGAGGTTTTGCCGGATGCCAAGGTGAACGAAATCATCACAGAGGTAAGCGACCCATCCGTGAATATGGATATTGTGAAGCTGGAGAAAGCGCCTAAAATGGCGGTGTATTCACCCAAAGATAAACTACCCTGGGATGATGCCGTTACCCTGGTTTTAAAATATGCCGAGATCCCTTATGATGTGGTTTATGACGAAGAGGTAATCCGCGGCGATCTGCCTAAATACGATTGGCTGCATTTGCACCATGAGGATTTTACGGGGCAGTACAG
>Ga0207004_1120_pt1 | contig 19054 bp, 12 predicted proteins | sample Alteio_BWMinCont_86_FD_153468 | JGI IMG/M metagenome (GOLD analysis project Ga0207004, IMG submission 153468) | Enriched cells from forest soil in Barre Woods Harvard Forest LTER site, Petersham, Massachusetts, United States -... | ecosystem: Environmental > Terrestrial > Soil > Temperate forest >...
CGTTTTGTGAACGGTATGGCTTGCTTCCCAGTGTGGGAATATTGTCATCGAATTTAAAAGACATGACGGTTGAGGAACGATCTGTGGCTGTGGCGCAGTATTTGGATGTCTTGCCCAACTTACAAACCCTGGCGAATGAAGCGCTTTTGATAGAGTTCAAAAGGGATATTCATTTTTACGTTAAGAATTCTTTTGAAGAGGCGATCAAAGTCTGGTTACGACGGGCTTGTCTTATCAATCTGTTTCCGCAAAGTGCAGCGTTTATTGTAAAATTGTCCCGTGGCAATTCTGAATACAGCGCTAAAAATTTGCTGCTGGCCAGCGAATATTTTCAGAGTGATTTTCAAAAAGTGCTTGGTTGGTTGGCGCAGGCATCTCACTTAACAGTGACAGATGGGGAAGGTTTTGGGGTTACCCCTCTGAGAAAAGCGCTTTACTCTGCTACCAATGAAGATCCCGCACCCTCACTTTGTGAAGTTTTAGTGACGGCTGGGGTAAGCATAAAGGCTTCTACCCTAGATCAAAATGCTTTGATGATGGCGTCTAAAAGACAACTGCCAAAATTGTGTCAATTTTTATTGGCAAATGGTGCGGATCCGAATATTGTTCCTGCAAGAGATTTTGGGTACACCCCACTAGAAGTTGCTGTTGATCATCAAAATATACCTATCATAAAAATGCTCTTGGCTGCAGGGGCGGATACAGAATATCAAGATGAAGAGCACCGTACCCCATTTCAAAGAGCACTGGCCAAAAATAAAAATGAATCTGCTGCTTGTTTGCTGGCGCACGTCATAATCGAAAAGCTTAAAGCAGAAAAAATCCAAGGAAAATTTGAAGCACATAAAGAGCGGATTTTGGTAGATTTAAAGTTTGCCCAGTTTCCTGTAGAGCATATGGCAAATGAGAGTACTGAAGCGATTCTGGCTAATGCTTGGAAGCAGGCGATGGCTGAAATAGAAGAAGCACGCCAAAATGAAGCCGCAGATCATTTTGCCGCAATGGTGGGAAATACGGATGCATATTTTGGTTTAAAACAGGAAGTAAGCAGCAAGGCACAAGAGAATGCCAAGAAATATTTGAAAATTGCGAGCAGGTTGTCAATGGAACTACAGATGACTTTGTCGCACCGCGCAGTGGGTTCTACAAAAACATTCGTGCTGACAAAAAATTTTGCCCCTGCCTTTAAAAGGTTGGAAGAGGGCGTAGAGGCTACCTCTAAAAGGAAGACAGCGCTCCCACGTCAACAAATGTAGGATCGGTTTAACTTTCTGAATATTGAATTCCCCCCTCATCAGCCAGGAGTAAGGCCGAAGACGGCCTAACTCCTGGCATCTTCTCCCTCAAGGGAGAAGAAAAAGATCGCAAGATTTTTTTTCTTGCGACATCACACTAACGAAGTGCCTTACTGTTAAATTACAGTTGCGTCATGACGTTGTTCGGAAGAACGCTGATATTTGGGCAACCTTTTAAAGGCAATGGCCAACATTCCGCAGATCTGCAACAAATTAAGTCATTTAATATTCAAAAAAACCTGGAGTATTTCAAACATATTTAATAGTATGTCGCAAGCGCATTTGAACATACTTTGATCCTGCACAAGGGTTGAACGCATTACGGTTGAGGTTTTTATGCACACAATGCTTTTACAACGCAAAGCCTACTTAATTGAAAATTGGCCTAAGCATTTTGCGTTTTGTAAATTGAATGGTTTGGCCCCCAGTCTGAGAATATTGTCATCATATATAGATAAAGTTTCGGGCCAAGAAAGAGTTGCGGTGGCAGAACAGTATCTTGATACCTTGCCCAATCTTAAAACCCTAGAAAATAAAGAGATATTGAAAAATCTTAGAAACGAGATTGCTTCGCACCCTAATTATGAAGAAGTAATCAAAATCTTGTTACGACGGGCTTGCCTTATAAACATGTTTCCTAAACGCGCTGAATTTTTTGCTGACATATCGATTATACCCTCGAGTAAAATGGCAGAAGAATTATTGACTGCCAACCGAGGGTATTCTTTTGGTGGAGATGATTTGGTGCTAAAGCAGCTTGCGATGGCATCACATTTAGAAGCGCGAGATGTGCATTATACTACCCCGCTTTTTAAAGCCATTATTCAATCTGGTTCAGGTGAGCCGCATCCTTTGTGTGAAATTTTATTAAAATTGGGTGCAAGTGTTGAGCCTGATGCTTCTCTCCGGACAGGCCTTATGATTGCTGCACATTGGAGCAATAACAAGATATGTAAGTTATTGTTGGCTTATGGTGTTGATCCCAATGCGGATCCTGGCAAAGTCAGGGAGTCCCCTCTTGAAGATGCTGTAGATAATCAGAATGTACCCTTGATCAAAATGTTGTTGGCCGCAGGGGCCAATCCATACGAAAAAGATACAGAGAAACGCACCCCCTTGCAAAGGGCGCTTGCTGAAGAAAATCATCTTTCAGCAAGCTATTTGCGCGCGTTTGAAATAATGAAAAAATTGCGAAAAGAGAATATTTATGCAAATTTTGAACGGCGTAAAGAGGGGCTCTTGGCAGAAATGTTTCCTGAAGAAGAAACGGTAACGCGGGAAAATGCTTGGAATATCGCGATGGAATGGATTGAGGAAAATGAAGTTGTGCTTCAACCCCCGGTGGCAGATCGTTTTGCGTTGATGGTGGGGGTTTCTGCTGACTACTACCGAGTAAAAGAGAATTTGACTGAAGAGCCGCAAATAAACGCCAAGCGCTATTTGGAAATGGCAGCTCAGTTGCCGATAGAATTACAAATGGCATTGTCTCAGCGGACAATGGGATTGCCAAGAGATCTTGTTTTGACGAGACATTTTAATCCAGCGTGGAATCGCTTGGTTCAACCTGATCTTTTGCTTGAAGCCGCCGAGGAAAAGAGAAAAGCAGCGGTGCGACTGAAGTGTGTTCAATGAAATAGTGGACTCGCTTCGACTTGTTTAAATTGAGTTCCCCCTCATCAGCCAGGAGTAAGGCCGAAAACGGCCCAACTCCTGACACCTTCGCCCTCAAGGGAGAAGATCAAAGAATATGAAAATATTAACGCACGCCTTCAAACTGTTTCAGCTCTTGTCTTAATTCACTGATTTTGTCTGTTCGGCAGGCTTTCACGTCATCTTTGCTTACAGTAATATTTTTGACGCTTTTACCCATGATGACAGGCTTCATGCAATCGCCCCAAAATTGCTTGCCGGCTTCGCCATCGCGCGAGAAACCTGCGTCACCGCATGCTTTGGCTATTGCAGCACAGGGCTTATCGTTAAAATTCATTGTTTCATCTGCAAAAAGGGGTTGAGCCAATACTAAGCTGGCCACAGCTGCGAAAAGGTATTTGTTCGACATCATGGATCTCCATTTATGGGAATAGGCCTAAATAATGCAAACTGATTATAGACGTCGGGGAAGCCCACATCCTTGTTTCTTCAACAGGGATTAAACCTTAGCGGTCCTCATTCCGTGCATATACATTGCAGACCTACAACAAAATAACTATTTTATAATATAGAAAATGCTGGATCAGGCCGAAGATATTTAATAGTATGTCATGAGCTGTTTTTAAATGAGGTTTCGTCATGCTGAAAGGTTTAAAAGCATTCGGACAATTTCTTTTAGGTTTGTTGGGCTTTAAGAAAGTCGTCTCTGAACCTGTGCGCCAAACTGTGGCCAAGCATATCTCATATGAATTAAAAAATGGGAATGTGGATGCTGTAATAGGCCATTTGGATAAAGGTGACGATAACCAAAGACGTCAAGCCATTGAAGATGAGTTGGATCTGGTTTACGTTCAAAATAAAGTCACTGGAGAGCGCCACATACGCAGCATTGAGAACCACGGTGTGCGCAGCAGCAAAGATGGCAGCACGACCTTGTTCGGCAGGGCATGGTTTAGCCTGCGTCGTTATACCATTGTAAACTCTGTTTTATTTTCTGCAGCACAATTTGGCTATTTTGCGCTTTTCCAAAAATTACTGTCGTCTCTTAGCCAAGCCCAAAAACAATTCCAATTTTCCCTCACCGATCCGCAAGGCAACACTGCCTTGATGCTCCTGGCCAATGCCATGACAATTAAGAAGACTGATTCCGAGAAAGAGTGGGTTGACTTGTCTTCTGATGATTTACACGACGCTGATGCAGCCCTTCATGAGACAGTTGCAACCCTTAGAACACCCAAAGTCAATAACAAAAGTGCTGATCTGCAAGCATGGAAAGACAGAGTAGTCATAGAAACCCAAAAAGAAAAAGCCCAAAAATCCACCGATTTGAAAACCGCTTTAAAAGCAGTGTTTCATGCAGGCGACATGTCTTGGCTGGTTGAAGAGCTGCAAAAAAGAAACATGAAGGGTCACAATGCATTGCTAATAGCCGCCGACAATGACAATGCGTATTTTATCGATGCGGTGAGTGACGTTTTGTTGGTTGAATACAAAAACGAAACCACCAAGGAACAAGAGCTAAGTTTTTTACAAGCGATGTTGGTGAAAAAAGAGACTTCGGACAGCGCGTTTGAAAAACTTGCAAAAAGTGATGAGACACTGTGTGCCGCAGTATTGAAAAGGTTCAATAAACTGACACCAAAAGAAATATTTGATGCCTGCATGAAAGCAGATTGCCCCTCTGTGGCGGCGGAAGTGTTGCGGGTTTTTGACTTTTCCATCAATGGACTGTTGACTGAAAACTGGGACAAAATCAGCTTGATTCTTGGAGAAAAATCAGCAGCTTGGTTCACAGACATTTTGGGAAAATTAGCAAAAGAAAATGCATTGTCTGACTTTTATAAATTGAAAATAAAGGGCAAAGAACCCATGATCTGGGCCCTGCAGTGGAAAATGGATGAGGATCAAGTAAAGGTTGCGCAAGCCCTGATCAAAAAACTGCCTGAAACAGGTGCCGCAATTGCTTTTGCGTGTCAAAACGAAGATGTGACCGTTGCATTGTTGAAAGAATTATTCAATAAAATTCCTGCAGAAAATTTTGGTGATGCACTGACGAAAACGGTGACACTGGCTTATGGTATGGGAAAACAGGAAGGTTCGCCCGTTTCTTTATTTAACAAGCGAGACGAACTGAAAGCAAATGAACTGACAGAATTTTTTGACATGATCTTAGAGATCATGGCCTCTAAGCAGGTTCCTGTAGCAGATCAACTTAAAGTCATTGCGAAATTTGAAAGTCAAAAATCAGATGTGCTTGGGCAACAAGTAAGCTTTACACCGTGTGTTAACAATATGGGAACCCCGGGTACAAGGGAATTCAAAGCCCATGTGCAAAGTAAAAAAGATGCCTTGTTGAAAGTGGATGCATTGGCAAAGAATGGCGCTTCGACACTCACACCTGTAGCCCCAGTTGTCTCCATCACACCCCTATCTGATGATGACAAATACAAAAAAGCCAAATTCTTTTGGTATTTGATGGGCAAGGGTGACATCAACCAACGTGAAGGCTTTAATTTATTCAGCAGCAAATCCAAGCAAAATCTAAGCGACATTGCTGCAGAGTTTGTGAAAGACAAAGATGCTTTTTTATATTATTTGAATAATGTCCCCGTGGATAAATTGGATGTTTTAGAAAAATTTATTGACTACATTGCAGATAAAGCAAAAAACAAAGACAAACGAGAACTGGCAGATAACCCGGCCAGTTTGTTTAGCTTGTTTATTGATGGCACGCATCCTGTGACTGCGCTGACTACCACTTTTAGGGGTATGTTGGCTGACTCAAAAGAGGCGGGCACAAGGTATAGTGAAGCTTTGATTTTAAAGGATCGCTTGAAGAGAATCATTCAATCATTGCCGATGGATGATTTTTATGAGGCGCCAAACAGTAAAGAGGCCCAATTGGCGGCGCTTGATAAGTCATTTGAAAACCATTATCGGTTACCTAGTGTGGGGCAAACACAGGTGGGTTACCAAGGCAGCGGCGGTATTGCTCGTGCTTCTTCTGTGTCGGCTTCCTCTAGTGATTCAAGTTTGAGAAAGCAAAAAGGGAAGAAAAACAAAGGGTTTTGAAATTTAATAAAGATCCTCTAAAACTGATGCCTTCCATGACCGGGAAAGGGTAGGATATACCCAATTTTCCACATTTCATGGAGGTTTATCATGACACATTCGGATTCTGCAAAATCACTTCAAGAGGTTGAAGGGGCAGGGGGTGCGGAAAGGCCAAGTGTGGGGGCGGTGAAAGAAAGCGCTGAGACGAAAAAAATGCGCGAGAATTTGACGCCCAGAAGTTTGGAATTGGAAAAACGATTAACGCCCATCACGCCAAATGATATTGATGCATTGCAGCTTTATAGTGCAAGGACGTCAGTACGCATTGACAGAAAACAGTATCTATTCACTTACAGCTTACCCAAAGATCCCATCCGTATTTGTGAATTGCTCGAATACTCTACAATCGAGTCGATGTTTATTGATTTGCAAAGTACAGCAGCATTGATGGACGGGGGGGAGGGTGCGACGGGCTTGCAGACGTGCAGTTTAAATGGGTTCTGGCAAGATCAAAATACCTATATCAAGAATTTGGTTAAAGCTGTAAACGAAAAAATAGCATTAAGAAACGCGCTTAGCTCCCACATGTGTAACTTCCTGGATTTCAATTTACAACCTCAATTGAGCCGCAGTGAATATTATGCAACCTTCCCTTACGAAGCGGCCACCAATTTACTGGCAAATGCAGGTGTACAGTATGGTGTGACCATTATGTACGATGAGTTTTTAACAAAATGTCTTTTGCCATTGATCACGCGCGCGTTTTTTTGTGATCTGGATAAAGGTGATGTTGAGATTATTGAGCAGTTCAATGATGTAAAGCTTATTCAGTATTTTCGTTTGTGCCGCGAATTAATTGAAGTCATAGGTAAGACGTTTTCAGCTTCTGTGACGCTAAGCTTGAAAAAGTCGTTTTCATATTACGAAGACAAGATTATGAATCATGAAAGAGGCAGGGCCATTCTGTCTGTGATATATAACTCGGCGATGTGGGATGAAATATACAAAAATAGCAAAGGTGAAATATCAGAAGCGTTCCAGGCAATTGATAAAAGTATAGAAACACCTGAAGAGCGTGAATTTTTTGATGGAACAAAGCTTTTTAAACTGTACAAGAAAATGTTATCAGAGGCGAAAATAGACACTATTGATTCTGATCTTAAGCCGTTTTTTGCCAAGATTGATAGTGCCAGTATCATGTGTTCCACTGAAGATAGGCTAAAACTTGATGCCGCATACAAAGCCGAGTTTAGGCATACTGATAAGTTTAAATTTAAAAATTTCGTTTTTCATCTTATCAATCCTGAAAACAAATACTCATCGGAAGTCATTCAAGCCTTTATTGAGTACTGCCAAAAATCCAAAGAACTTATTCCCGCGGAACTGCCTCGGCATTTTAAAGATGTGGGATATGTATTGCCTGGGCAGCATAAAAGTATTGTGAATCCAAGTGCCAAAAAGCAAACCGTCAAACCTGAAGCGGTTGTGGTCGAGGCAAGTGTACCCCCAGCCAAAGCCGAAAAATCCCATAATTGGTTCCGTGTTTCAAAAACTGTCGATGAAACTGGCGGTGTGAGCGCTCCGCGCAGTGCTTACGATCCTTTATTGCCAAAAGCAAAAAAAGAAAAGGGGAAGAAAAAAGACGAAGCGGGGCTTCCTGAAGATCAACGGCCCACCCCGGTATTGCCATTGAAGAAGCCTGAAGTAGTAAATGACATTGCTCCAGCAGGATCCTCTTCATCCAAGGTTGTCAGTACGCCGGCTCCTCACAAACCATTAGATAAATCTGAATTAAAACACAAAGCACGGCAATTACAGCAGTTTGTGAACCAAGGTGGCATGCGATTATTGCGTGCTTTTGCGCCCAAAGAGCGTGTTAAAGCGCACAGTTTGGAAGCGGGCACAGTGTTCGAGCCTGGCAGCCTGTCTTATGCGGCGGTATTAACTGAATCATCTCATGCAAAGGCAGAGAAGAAACGCATTAAGACGCTAAAAGAAAATGAACTGCAAGACATAAACGAAAAATACACCGCATTGAGTAACCCTGAGTATGACAAATGGATGCAGGCAAGACAGAATGAAACCGATGCCAGAATGTGGATAGACTTGTTTTTTGACGCTGTTTTGCAATTAAATAAAGAAGCAGCCAATAAAGGCACAATTGAAGCGTCAAGCAAGTTTGGTTTAAATGCAGAATTGTACAAAAGGCTATTCGATGAACTGCAACATCAGCCTGCAGAAATTTTAGATATATATGCCAAGAAAATATTTGATTTCATGGTTTTGCCGCATGAGCACCATACTGCTCCACAAGAAACCATGGTTTCCTTATTCGGTTCGGATCACCACCCTGCACGAAATTATATTGCAGGCCGATTTTGCGAAATGTCAGGTTTAAAACACTATGCTGAAATTTGGCATTTGCTGACCACCCGTGAATTGAGAGTGGTTGGGATGAAGCATTTGGAAGCCTTCAACGCAAAAGGGGAAATCAGAGAAGTCGCGCGCCTAAACTGCATTGTATACTTGGTAAGCACAGAGCACCAAAAATTGCTTGGGTTATATAATGCCATTCAAATGTCGAAAGGAAAACTGCTTAATACAGAGTATTTGCATGCCATCAATTTGTATGTAATCGGTTTGATTGAGTTATTGCAAGTGGCGTGTACCAGATGGGAACATGCTGGAAACAATCCAGATGTGATGCATGTGTTGCGTTTGAGTGTGGATGCTGTGATGAGTGAATGCCGCATCTGCATTGCCAATTTATTGCAAGAGTTTGACAAAACTGATTTGCTGTTTGTATCCGAAAGACAAATGCACATGATTTTTAAAAACCTTTCAGTTTTAACCGATGCATTGAGGATGCAAGAACTCAAAGACGCAGGGTACACCTACGATTTGATGTCTTGCGACACCAGTCTGTTTTTTTCACAAATGGGCCTTATCGCGAGACAACCGCAATTTGAGAGCAATCCAAATGCATTTTGTGAGATGGTCAAGTCTACTTTGGATCAAAGAAGGGCTTGTTTAAAATAAAGTTGCAATCAGCGTTCCGTATGGCATTTCAAGGAGGTTCTTCATGACGCATTCACTTTCTGAAAAGGCGATTAAAGAGATTGATGACAAGGGAGGTTTGGAGGAAATCACTGAGGTCGAAATAAAAGAAATACTTGCAAGTGAATTGATGCGAACAGGATTGACGCCTGAGAGCTTAGAGTTGGAAAAGCGCTTAAAGCCCATTACCTTAGATGAGATTGACGAAAGACATATCTATACCGGCAGGGTGCATACACAGACTCATTATGGCGCTGATATGTATATTCACAAACTGCCAAAAGATAACGATCGTATCATTGCTTTGATAGAAAGCTCTACGCTTGATTCACTGTTTATTGATTTGCAATATGCGGCGGATATCATTGGCCGAAATAAGGGGCAAGTCATTGAGCAAGATCTTAAACGCCACAAAAGTCTAAATAACTTTTGGAAAGATTCCGTCATTTTTACCAAAAACTTTATTGCAGCATTAGAAGATAGGCTTGCAATAATGAAGGGGCCTGCCAAACTTCTTGGGCATTTCTTGGATTTTACTCTGCAAACTCAATTGAATTACGATGAATATTATGAAACCTTCCTTCCGCAAACTGCGACCAATGTATTGAATTTTTCGGGTAGGCAGTATGGTTTGACCATCTCATATTCAGAGTTTTTAACAAAATGTCTTGGGGTTTTTATTGTGCGAGCGTTGCTTTCTGATTTGGATCAGGGGGCTCCTGAAGTTATTGAACAATTTGATGACGAAAAGTTCTATGAGTTAGCATCATTTGCAGAAAAAATCAGGATCGCGCTAGATAAGTCACTCGGCACTTTATCGCCACTCAATGATAAGATCCATGAATATTACGTTAATGCTATGAAGAATCAAGACAGAAAACTTCGCTATCTGTCTACCATATATAATTCACCCAAGTGGGATGCGAAAATAATAGTAGATAAGAATACTTTTAAAAGGGACGTGCAGTTAAGCTTGCAGGCTGCAAATTCTGAAGACGTTGCGTTTTTTAAACAAACCAGAGTTTTCAAACTATATGAACAAATGCTTTCAGATGAGAAAATGGATAGCCTAGATTCTGATATTAAACCGTTTTTTGTCATGCTAGATAAAGCAAATGCGCTGTGCCCCTATGAAAAAATGGTCTTATTTGATGCAGCTTACAGAGCCAATTTTCGAAATGCATCGAAATTTAAATTTAAAGGTTTTGTGGAATATGTCATGAACCCTGAAAATGGGTTTTCTGCTAAATTGGTAAACGATTTTTATGCGTTCTGTCACAGTTCTGCCGATATTGTTCCCAAAGCCCTGACAAAGCACTTTAAAGAAGCAGGGTTGATTCTGCCTGGTGAACGCAAAATTGTGGCTGTGCCAGTTGCAAAATTACAACCCTTGCAAACGGTAAGTGGTGAAGCGGTTTCCAGTGAGGTGCCCAAAGAGGTACCCGCAGAGTCTAATACATCTCGCAGTTGGTTTAATAAAAAGCCCAAAAAAATTGTAGACGAAGTTAAAGTTGTGAAAGCCCCACGCAGCGCCTACGATCCACTGGCGCCTAAACCGAAGGCGGAAAAAGGTAAGAAGAAGGCTGAAAGCAGCCTGCCTGAAGAAGAGCAGCCTGTTCCCGTTTTGCCAGTGCGGGTGAAAGTGGCTGACAAAGTTGTGACTGCAGAAACGTCTTCATCGCACACTGTTGTCGAAGTTCCCGCTATAAAAGCGATCTTAAAAAAGCCAGATCAGAAAAAAGAAAATAAAGACAAAGCAAAGCTTTTGCGCAATTTTGTAAATCAAAACACCATACGTGCTTTGCGCTTTTTCTTGCCAAAAGATCGTGTCAAGGCACACAGTTTGGAGACTGGGACAGCATTTGATTCAAGCAATATGTCGTACGCGGATGCGCTGGCAGAGCCGTCAGTTGTGAAGGCAGAAAAGAAACGTATAAAGGGGATTAAAGACAAAGAGCTGCCGGAAATCAATGAGCAATATGCAAAACTGAGTGATCGGGAATATACCAAATGGCTGGAAGCCAAGCAGAGTCAATCTGATGCGAGAATGTGGATAGACTTTTTTTTCGATGCAGTGTCGCAGTTGAAAAGGGAAGATGCGAATAAAGGCACAAATGATGCGACAGCTAAATTTGGCTTGACGGTTAACCTTTGCAAAATATTCTTTAATGAATTGTCTCGTCTTCCGGCTGAAGTTTTGGATATATATGCTAAAAAACTATTTGATTTTATGGTTTTACAGCATGAGCACAATTTCGCACCCAATTGTTGGCTGGACGCCTTGTTTGGCTCGGATTTTCACCCTGTCAGAAATTATATTGCAGGCCGGTTTTGTGAAATGTCAGGTTTGAAAGAGTATGCGGAAATTTGGTATTCATTGACAAGTCTTGAATTGCGAAATGCAGGAATGAAACATTTGGAATTGTTCAAGATAAAAGGTGAAATCAGAGAGCGTGAGCGTTTGAATTGTGTAGCGTATTTGATAAAACCTGAAAGCCGTAAATTGGCGGGCTTATACTCGGCGATTCAAATGACAAAAACACAGCTGCACAATACAGACTACTTGCAGGCGATCAATTTGTATGTGGTAGGCTTGATTGATTTGTTACAACTGGCTTGTGCAAAATGGGAACATGCAGGAAACAATCCAGATTTAATACAGTTGTTACGCTTGAATGTGGACACAGTGATGCATGAATGCCGCACTTGTGTAGATCTTTTAATGCATGAGTTCAGCTATTCGACAACGCTGTTTGTTTCAGAAAGGCAAATGCTGATGATTTTTAAGAACCTTTCTATTTTGACAGATGCCTTGAATCTGCAAGAACTCAAAGATCAGGTTTATACGCACGATTTGCTTATGTGTGATACGGGTACGTTTTTTTCGCAAATTGGTTTTTATGCAAGGCAGCCAGCGTATGAAAATGATCCTGCTGCGTTTTGTGAAATGGTTCAAACGGCTATGAATCAGAGGAAGTGTGTGTATTCAGGATAAGAGCCAAGTGTGAATTCACTCAGGTTTTGTAAATGCCAGCCGATACGCTCGCGCGGTCGTATACTGAAGTGTACAGTTGTAACTGAATTCGGAGGCATGTATGAACACGCTTTTTGGCTGGAAAAAATCTTTACCTATTGGTATTGGCAAATCACACGCTAACCCTTTGCTTTCTTTGCAGGAAGAATTTAACAAAGTGTTGGGTGATTTTTATAGTGATTTTGAATCGCCTTCAACTGGGTTGAATATATTTGAAGGTTTGACGATCAATCCTTCGATCGATATCGTTGAAGATGATAAATCATTTAAAGTTGAGGCCGAGATGCCTGGTATGGGTGAAAATGATGTGAAAGTCGAGATCAGGGATGGGAAGCTTTTTATCAAAGGGGAAAAGGAAGTTTCTAAAAAAGACAAGAGCAAAAATTATGTGATGCGGGAAATTGGCTATGGCAGTTATGAACGCAGCATATTGTTGCCGGAATCCGCTGATATTGAAAAAGCCACCGCTTCGTTTAAGAAGGGGATGCTTTGGATTGATATTCCTAAGAAGTCTGGGGCTTTGACGCAGTCTCGTGAGCTTAAGGTTCAGAAAGTCCAAGAGTAATGACTCTTCGTTGGATGGGTTTATGCGTTTTCGCATGGACCCATCATTATGATTTATAGCGCTGGGATGATGGGTCAATGCGAAGACGCATGGACCCATCCTACGTGAGAACACGATATCAAACCCTTGTATGTTTCACTATCAACAACTTATCCGCTATCGCTTGATTTCGACCGGCGTTTTTGGCGCGGTATAGGGCGCTGTCGGCGCGGGCTATTAAGGCTTGTACGCTGTCTTTGTGTTCCAATTGGGTCACGCCCATGCTGGCGGTGATAGAGAATGGCTGATTGTCATGGATGATGAGCGCTTGGGCGATGGATTTTCTTAACTTGTCGGCCATGCGCATGGCGCCATTTAATTGGGTGTCGCGCATCAGGATGCAAAATTCTTCACCACCGTAGCGGTAGGCTTCGTGTTTTTCGCCCAGCAAAGCCGTCACGATTTTTCCCACTTCTTTTAAAGCCAAGTCGCCTGCCAAATGGCCGTGGGTGTCGTTCAAAGATTTGAAAAAGTCTAAATCTAAAATCATGAAAGACAAAGGGCGATTTTGGGTAAAAGCTTCTGTGATGGCCAGTGGCAAATTGTGATCCAATGCATGGCGGTTTTTAAGGCCCGTTAAGGGGCAGTGTAAGGCCAAATACAAAGCCTGCTCGTAATCCATTGGGTTGGATTGGGCCTCTTGATTGGCAAATTGCGACATATTAAGCCTCCGCTTTACATGAACGCTGACATGTCTCCACCTGAAATCGTTTTATACGTTTGTAAAATTTCTTCGGCCAATTGGCTTATCACATTGTTTTGTTCTTCTTCAGTGATGGCTGTGGCCCCACTTTGTTTTTTCATGCTCAATCGCTCTTCAATGATCTGAGAGGCCGATCCTGAAGGGTATAAGGTCGCTAAAATTTTACGTGATTCTAATGCGCCAATTTTGTCATACAAAATATTACGCAGACGTGCATCATCCGCATTGGTGTTGAAAGACCACAACTCAATCGGGCCAATGGTGCTCGTGAGCAATTGCGTGTTGGTGCCAAACTTGGTCGAAAATTGTGCCAAGAAGGTGGCGCCGCCCGCGCGTGGACCATGCACCCGTGTTTCCAAGGCCAAACGTGCGGTGGGTGACAAACCAAAGATGTCGCAAGTTTTATCAACCGCTTGTTTGGGGCCTGCATCCATGATGAAAACCGAGGTCGCAAATTCGACCATCACATCGTCAAAGTCATCCAGCGATTGCGACAGCAAGGCCACTTGTACTTTCCACTTGCGGCCTTCGCGCATGTCCACCAAGACTTGGTTGCGTACCGCTTGGGCATTGGCCGTGCGGTGGAATTCATCGAACACGATGCGTTTGGGATCTTCGCGGATCTCAAGCACGCGTTGACGGTGGTATTCTTGATACATTTTAGGCATGTCGTTGACGTTGTCTTCCGTCAAATAATAATGTCTTGCTAATACATAACGCGCCAACATGTACATTACAGCCGTTTGTCGGTCTGCCGCTTCACCACCTGATTTGGCCACTTCGTCCAAATCCAATGAGACCACGCGCGCATCGCCCAAATCAAAACTGGTGACGCGTGACAAAATAGGGTATTCACGCACCGCAGCTGAAATCATGCGGCTGAAGGCGTTGATAAGCGATTCACCTGTGGGTGCTTGAATTTTGCCGTACAGATCTTCCACCGGTTTGCTGCGGCAAATGGCCACTGCGTCTGCCAGAAGCGGCATGGCATAACGTTGCGCCAGCATGGCTTCGTGGATATAACCTGCTTGGAACAAGGCATCGGTGATTTCCCACCAGGTGGTGTGTTTGTCTACCTGCAAACCGAGTTCTTGAATGTGCTTGTCGATTTGGGGTTGCAGATCGGTTGTGTAACGGTGTGGGTTCTTGTCGTCCAAGAGGGTGGTGTACAGTTCATCCACCAACATGCCGGCCATGTCTGATATACCGTCATAAGTCGAAGTTTGCCCCACTGGGGTGGCCAGCAAGGTCAAGAAGTTTACCAAAAAGCTGCGCTCTTGCGCTGTGGGCTTACGGCAGCCCAATTGGGTGTCAAAGGGGTTGATGGAATAAGCTGGCGTCATCCTGAGCCTTCTGTAGGCCACCAAATGCTGTTTCTCTTTGGGTAAGGCTTCTTTCAATAAAGAAATCAACCCGCTGGATGAAGGGCCGATATCGATGATGGCAATCCGCGGCAAACGCGCAATCCCACTTTGTAAGCATAAGGCCAAGTTGATTGAGTTCGACAATACCGATTTACCCGAACCCGGTCTTGCGAATATCAAATCAATCCATGTGGTTTGTAAACTGGAGCCAGGTTGGTACGCCCAAGGCTTGCCATCCGGGCTTCTGAATAAAATGGCGCCTTGGTTCCAAGGAGAGGCAGGGCGCGTATAAGGCAACATGAATATCACATCCGACAAGGGTGCGATCGAAGAGGTGGCCACACTGTTTGTTGTAATACAAAGCGCGCTAGACAAAGCCCCCGCAAAGGCATCGCCAGAAATTTCAGATACTTCGCAATAACCCCAGCCTTGTATGGCCTTGGCCATTTCGGCCACACGTTGGCGTAACAAACGCTCATCTTTTGCAGGGGCCCAGGTGCAAGCTGCCACACGCAAGCGCACCACGGAATCGTCTGTGTTGTCATTGATATAATGCAAGTAATCTGAGGCGCTGCTGATAAGCCTGTTTTGTGTGGAAGCGAAACTCAAAATGGATGCCAAAGTGGGTTTTAAACCCAAAGCGCGGATCCCATCGCTTTCAACCATGAATGAAATGCGCCAAGGTGAATTGTTGTTGCGCATGCGGTCGAACAAGGTGGTAAACGTTTGCACCTCTTTGGGAAACAAGTCGATAAACACCGAGCCATAAATGCGATCGCCAATTCTGGTTGTGCGCAGATCCACCAATTCACCATCACGCGGGATCACTTGTTTGCGCAAGGGGGGCCACAATAATTCTGAGATGTCGCCTTTGTGCTGGGTGATGGCGCGCATGGGGATTTTGTCGCCGGGCAGAACGGGGCTCCAATGTCTGTCTGTGAATTCTGGATCCACGGATTTTCGAATTTCACGTACGGCGGTGTGCACATCTAGCAAGACGGAATAGACGTTGGCATCGTTTAGATCGCTCAGCACCGATCGTACAAAAGAATCGTGGGTTTCACGCAAGTCTGGAATCGCAGCGATAAAATTTTGCGCATTGCGAAAAGCGGGGACTTTGTATTGCTTTAACAATTGCAATTGTTGCTTGGTAATGTTTTGCATTTGGGCTTTGGACAGGGCGGTTGGGCGCGTCCACAACACCAAGTAAATTTGTTCGCTGGCGCAATATTGCGACAGGTGGTTGATACGTTCGCGGAAAAGATCTTCCAAGTCCAAACCCAAACGTTTTGTGGTTTGCTCGGCTGCGGCAAATACCTCTTGGATGTCACCCTTCACGCCGCCTTTGTCGTAAGCAAAATATACCTGAAAAGCATGGCCTGGGCGGCCCATTGGGGCCTGCAAGCTCATGGAAAGGTTTTTGTGGATGCGTTCAAATTCTTCGGGGCCGACCAGGCGGGTCGAGCCGTGAATGCGCAGTAGGGAAATGAGGGAGCCGTTTCGTGAGACGAGGGAGTGGCGGCTGTCTGCCGTTTCAAGTTCGCAATAGGATGTGCCACTTTGGTGCGTGGCCTCGCCAAACCAATGAAAGAGGGCGTCTATGCCGTTTATCAGTGGGTCGACGAAGGTAGACATGCGGAAGTCCCTCGAGAAAACAGTGAGTCTTCACTCATTATACTACAAAGTTGAGATATTCCTTGGTTGGGAAAGGATATTGATGAGGTAAAAAGGATCTCCCCCTTTGCAAAAGGGGGATAGAAAGACTTGGGTGTAGCGATAGCGTAGCCCTAGTCTTTCTAGGGGGATTTTATGCCACCAAATCAATTCAGTGGCTCAAATCCCCCCGTCGCGAAGACGCGCGGCTTCGCCCCCGGCCCTTCGCTTCGCTACGGGCGTTCGGCCGGCAAATGCTATGCATTTGCTTTTTCGGCCTCACCCCCCCTTTACAAAGGGGGTAGAAGATCGTGCCTACAAAAAATTACTGGATGGATGTAAAACCACCAGCGTTGCCTGCGCCTTGCTTGTAGCTGGTGCCGAACATGGTGGCGCCGGCTGTTTGGAGGATGGCGGGCAAGAAGAGTAGGGCTGCGGCCACGACCACCAAAACGATTGGAGCGGAAAGTGGCACTTGTTGTGGGTTGTCACGGTGGCTCTTGAACTTCATGACCCCGGCTAGGAAAAAGCCCATGCCGGCCACATAGCTGACAGCGGTGATCAATTTAACGATGCTGGCAAAAGAGCCCACAACGGTATCGGCAACAGCGCCGATGGAATTGGGGGTGGTGCCGCCGCCACTGGTGGTGGCCAGAACAACAGTTGATCCCAACAAGAGTGCTGCAAGGCCCATTGCCTTGAAGCCGAATTTGGCAGAGCGCATCATGGAGATATTCATAAGAAGTTCCTCTGTGTATTTCTGAATACAATTATATACCAAATCAGTTTTGTATTTGTATCCTCAAATGGGAAAGCGGCTGTAAATTTCTTGCGTCCAATACTCGATGACTTCTTTGAAGGGCCCCCTGGCTGGTAGCAGGCGTATGGGGCTTAAGGGCACGGGATTGATCTGCTCAAATGGCACACCGCAGTCCAATATGGCTTGCCCATAAATATGGGGTTCAGAAGTTCGGGGACCCATTGCGGTTTCAACCGATTTTGCCCTGTCTTTCAAACTCAAATAAATGGCCTGCAATTGGGCTTTATAGGCTGAATTTTTTTGTAGGGCGCAAAATACCACGCGGCAAAAATTGTTCAAATCACCTTGGGTGATCTCAGGCAAGTATATCAATGTGCCGCCGAAATGTTCATCCATTTCCAGGCTGTCTATAAAGAAACATTGGGCGCAAAAAGGGCAGGCCGTGACCCAATTGCTCAGCTTATTGTTGCTGTAGTTCTGATCTAAATTGACGACTTCTTGGAATTTTTCACTTCTGAAACCGCAGTACTGGCAAGTGTAATTGTCTCTTTGGAAAATGCGGTTGGCTGAGGCTGCAAAGCCTTTGCTTTGCTTGCGGCTGTTAAACCGCGTCCACGAGCCTTGCTTTGCCGTCATTTTGATATCAAGTAAGCCCATATCCTATTCCTCTAGAACAACGGCGCGTAGCCCATTGTGCCTGCCAACACGTTTGCAAATTCCAAAACATTCATCGCCAAAATGCCACCCACAAGGTGCACAATGCCTTTGGTGATGCTGCCGGGTTGCACACCAGGGTTACCCGCGTGAGATATGATGTGCCAGCCACGCACGAAGGCGACCAGCCCAATCAATTTGGTGTAACCCAATAATACTTTCATGGTTTCTTGTAGTTGCGCGCTGGAAGAGTTGCCCGCATAGGCCAACATGCTTTGGTATTCTTCGTTGCTCACTGTCAAAGTGCTGGCAGAGCTGCCGCCAAAGAAGGTGCCAAATGATACGCCCAAGGCAGAAGGCAAATACAGCAACACTGAGCCAACCAGAATATAAACAATGGGCCCCATCATTTCGCCGCGTTGGCCCATCATGTTGCTGTGTTGGCCAAAGGATTTTAACATCATGACCCCGCGTACGATCATCACGATGCCGCTTAAAAAAGCAATGCCTGTGACCAGGGCAATCAAACCGTTTAAAGAAGCGTATAGCGCGTTTAACGTGTCCAATGCTGTGGGCGCGTTGGTGCCGGCCGCGTAGGCGGGCGAAATGATAAAGTCTATGAACGATTGCGCTGCGCTTACCATGGTTTAGTTCCGTAAAACGACACCAGATGAGGTTACGATACTGCTGTTTTGTGCATCAATCATTACCACTTTACCCAGATTACCCAAACTGTCGCCTTCTGTCACGGTGATGGTGAGGCCATCAGGTGTACGTAACCAGGCGCGGCCAGGGATCACAGCTTCGATGATAAATTCATTGGCCACCGCTTCATCCAGCCCTGGGCTGTTTTGAATGCTTTGCGTGGGCGCAACCGCTTGGGCGCGATTGGGGGTGTTCATGTTTGGCATCTCACGTACCGCATTGTTGCTTGGCAGTTCAATCTCTGTTTGGGCAGGCATCATCACCACCTGTTTGGGTCCCGTTTGAGAGGCGGGCGTTGCCAGCCCTGTCAATTGGCCAGTGATATCAGTCAATTGGGCATTTTGGCGTTGTTGCATCTGTTTGAGTGAAGCCAACTCGCCATTTAAACCGCTGATGGTTTTTTCCAAAGTGTTGATAGATTGGGTGAGTTTGTCTACGCCTGTGTTGACATTCACCACTTTTTTATTCAAATCGCCTACTTCGGTCAGCACATTTTTGAGCTGAGCTTGGTTGGCTTGTGA
>Ga0207004_1122_pt1 | contig 18891 bp, 14 predicted proteins | sample Alteio_BWMinCont_86_FD_153468 | JGI IMG/M metagenome (GOLD analysis project Ga0207004, IMG submission 153468) | Enriched cells from forest soil in Barre Woods Harvard Forest LTER site, Petersham, Massachusetts, United States -... | ecosystem: Environmental > Terrestrial > Soil > Temperate forest >...
GCAGGCGAGCGCCGCAAAACTTAAAACCCTGACGGGATAAAAAAACATCTATTCATCATCGGGAAAACCCAAACATTTTATTAAAATCCAAATAAACATTAAAATTCTAATAAAAACATGCCGGAAATAGTGGTTGCGCATTGTAGTGAACATTTGTGCCCGTAAACATACTCAAACGAGCCATGCCGCTTTATTGCATGTGGATACATTTGTTTACCAATAAAATATAAACCTTAAATTAAAAATTATGAGAATTAAACAACAAGCATTTTTGCTATTAGCAATTTCATGCGTGGCCTTTGCCTGCAAAAAAAGTTCAGTTAAGCCACAAAGTACCGATCCCAAAGTGCTGGCAAATTGGTCGTCATCTGCACAATATGCCTCGTGGGACGCCGGCAGCGGTTACACTATCGAGAACAATATATGGGGAAGTGGCGCTGGCTTTCAATCTATTTGGGCAAATACCTACAGCAACTGGGGGGTATGGTCCGACCAGCCTAATACAAGTGGCGTAAAGTCATACCCAAATTCAGATTACGGTGTTCATCAAACGTTTAGCGGCTTACACACTGTTCAAAGCAGTTTTAATGTAACAGTTCCCAGCAGTGGTGCTGCTGCCGAAAGTACCTATGATATATGGTGCAATAACTATGCTTATGAAATTATGATATGGGAGAATTGGACCGGTAGTGTAAACCCAATTGCTGTCGGCTATAATGGCAATGGTACTCCAATAGCGACTTACACCAATGTAACACCCACTGCCGGAGGACCAACTTATACCGTTTATGTAGGCTCTAACGGAACGAATGCTGTATATTCTTTTTTAAACAATAGTCAAACATCATCCGGCACTGTTAACATAAAGGATATTCTTAATTATATTCAGAGTAAAGGGATAACCTTTACCACGCTGAATAAGGTTCAGTTCGGGTTTGAGATCACTTCATCAAATGGTGGCCTTAATTTCGACTGCAACAGCTATTCAGCCACTGTCAACTAATTTTTTATTTATTAAGGAATGCCCCCTTACAACTATCTAACAATTAGGTTCAGTCCAAAAAAAGCCTCAGTATTTTTAATACTGAGGCTTTTGGCTTTTTAAAGAGTAGAAAGAAGTGACCCAATGTCAAACCTTACTAGCATATTCATCGAATATTTCCAAATCGTACATTCCAGGTAGATCTTTATTACGGTCAATTCGACCATGGTTACCAGGTTATTTTTAACAAAGTGATACCTTGTCTTTCTAAATCAAAATTAATTTTCGCTTTTCCTTTTATTGGGGTAATATATTTTGCAGAAGAAATTTCTTGTAGCTGGCCTGCAGTCTCCAATGTTTTGTATTCATCCGCTGTTGGTTCCTTTGGTGAACCCATCTTTTCCCACATAGTATAAGCATTACTATGCTCCTGGTCGATTATATATTGGGTCAGCAACAGACGTTGTTGCGGAAGTCCTTTTACCATAACAGAAACTGTTGTTGGTGGAACATTGATGTCGTTTTTATCATGATAATTCCAAACCATAATGTTGGCAACATTTGTACTTTTTGTGGCCAATGCGTTTACATCCGGCTCTTCCCCTCTTACGCTGGAGTCGCGCATGGTGATATAGTTTTGCTTTGATGTGGATATTGTCGCTACCCTGTTACCTTTCATCATACCCAACATCCTGAATACATTCAAAACAGGTTTATCAATGCCATTTGTGGCTAGGTCCCTAAAGCCCCTGAAATAAGGCTGGTCTTCAAATTCAAATGCCCATGTTACTGCACCTGTCAGGTTAACCCCTCTTTTTTTCGCCAGATCATAGGTGCGGGTCATCACCGCTGCCGTATAGCTGGCATACATGGTGTTGTTACGGTAGGCATATTCAGGATGAAGGTCTCCCGCGCAGGCCGCACAACCCTCAGGATCTGATTCTCCTATAATTATGGGTATATTTTTTAACGAGGGTATAGATGAAACGATCTCAAATCCTTTGTCGATGCTCCTTAGCTGGTTCCCTATATTCATCCATACAACCCCATCGATAAGCTTAGGAGCACCTTTGGCATGAAATGTTATAAAATCAAGCGGCGCGCCCTTTTTAGCGGTAACATAATTCTTACCACTAACGATATGCGTTAAAAATTTTCGCAGGAGTTCGCCACCTGATTTCCCATCGGGGCTAGTGGTTTCCGGCCCACCTATTTTTGCAGTTGGCAATGCCCGCTTTACCGCATCTGCGGTGTAATCATATAATTTGATATACTCTTCCGGGTCTCCTTTCCAGTAAAAGGTTAAATCCGGCTCATTCCATACTTCCCAATACCAGCTCTCCACTTCTTTTTTGCCATAACGATGTACAGAATGCTTTACCCATTGAAAAACCAACTCAGCCCATTTTTCATAACTCTTCGGTGGGTAAGACCATCCTGAATAATGTTTCAGTTTTGTTTTATCCAATAGATTTTCTTGACTTATAGATCCTGGATTTACAGACAGCGCTTCCGGCATGAAGCCAATTTCGGCAATGGGTTTCATACCACGTCGAATATAGGTATCAAAAATACTGTCAATAATTTTCCAGTTATAAACCGGTTTCCCATTGGAGTCTTCTGTATAGGCGTTAGTTGAACTCCATTTTAAGCCAGGGGTACCATCGCCACTGGTCAGCATATTATGGGCTCGTACACTTACCGTCACCGGGCTTAAAGCAGCGATTTCGGTCAGCAATTTTTTCCCGTCTTTCATATAGGTATAGTTAGCCTCATCGTATCCAAAAAACGGCCATATCGGGGATAGCGTTCCCTGGCTTTGCAATAAATTTACATCGACAGAAACTGCCGGGCTTTTAGATTGTCCATAGCCCCCTAATGATATTGATAGCAAGGTAAAGAAGAAAAAATATCTTGAAACAATTTTGGTTCTCATAATAATGGCTTTTTAATGAAATTCAATTAGATGATAAATTCAACCTTGTTGAACAAATATATAGGCGCGTCTGATCTTGTCATATATCGTAGTCGTCGACAAAACGCCACGTCGAATCCTATATTCGTCCTGCAGCAATTGATATTTAATTATCATTAAAACTGTTTGTAGATTTAATGATAATTTTTTAACCTATTTCATCGAATATTTCCAAACTGTACATTCTCTGATCGATTTTTGGTATCAATTATTTGCAGAATAGTAGAAGGGCCGAGATCCGCAGGCTGATCCCATGAACGTAATGCCCAAACCAGTTTCCTCTGTTTATTAACTTCTATGAACTGAACTTGCGTCTTATTTCCTTTTCCTGCCCAATTATTGATAATAGTATTTCCGTTATCCAGGCGATAAGCCATTTGCCATCCGCCAAACTTAAAGCCAGGCAGATCCTTGCCGGAGTAACTCCAAACTACCTCCCCTGTCCTGTCATATTCTTCTACCTGTGGGATACGCTCCTCCGCTACCAATACATTGCCATTTTTAAGTGGCGTAACTCCCCAAACCTGAGGAACGTTTAAAGTCCATATTACCTTTCCATCACTATTATACTCAACTATTTTATGAAGGTCCATATGTGCCAGCATCAGTGTGCCGTTAATGGTTAGCCTTGCATGCCTGAATTGCGGATGAACCTGGCCGGGATTACCAACCGGAACTTCAAATTCCTTTTCTACCGTGTTGGTTTTTATATTCATTACAATCACTTTTGCAATTTTGCCGTTTTGAACGAATAGCACATGATCTGTCCCTATTGGAACCGCAGTATGAACTTCATTGCCGTCCGGGACGTCATAATTCCAGAGCACATTTTTTTGTTGATCGATTAATGTAACACCGAATTGATGGGCAAACAGGATATTGCCATTTGAAAGCATGACCGCATCGCTTATCTCCCCTTTGGCAGGATGCATATAGGCCCAAACAACCGAACCACCCTTAACGATAAACATAGTTTCAGGGCCGCCCTCACCGGCATATAGAAAATCATGTTCGTAGAGGCCATTTCCTGGGATTGTTACAGGTGAACTACGAACTGTGTCAGCAGTCGTTTGTGCTTTGCAAAATAAACTCAGGGACATTAGTCCCATAGTAATTAAAATCTGGTGTGTTATCATTTCATTTTTTATAAAGTCGTTCATTTACCAGTAAAATCCCCTACGCTTGGGTATTCATTTTAATTACGACTTGCTTATTTATTTATAAGACTATCTGTCACCTGTAAATCAGATATCTGATTGAAAATTGGCTTATTATCAATCGTCATTCGGGGTGCATTCAATTCTTTTAAATATAAACCTTGTACATCATTAGCTATGAGAACAGGCCGTGTATCTGACTTGATCATGTTAATTTCGACCGCTGTGATTTTAATGTTTTTAGCGTGTCGTATAAAAAAACCATAGGCCGGGGCTTCGCCGAACATTCCCGGCTCCGGATACATGCCTTCATTTTCCGGCGGATTCGCCTCGGTACCATTCGGGGTCAATCCTCCCTTTACATATAGCTTAATATTGCTTAATGTAACATCTTCTATATCATGGCCAGGGATTCCACTTACGGTACATACGTAATGAGGCTCGGCATTATAAATCACTACATTACTAATCAATATTCTCCGTAACTGGCCAACTGGTGTGCCGGCAGGGCTTCGCATGCGTGAGCCTAAGCGAAGAAATATCGGGTCGCTTACAACATCCCGCATCGTGATGTTAGTTACCGCAACATCTTCTAGCTCTGCGCCATCAACCGTTTCAAGGGCTAATCCCCTGCAATAATCAAATACACAGTTAGATATCGTAATATTTTTAAAACCTCCATTGGACTCTGTACCTAATTTAATCCGGCCTGTGGGATGGGATACGGAATGCTTGAAAGTTCCGTTTAAAAGCGTTCCCACATCATAACCGCTAACCTGGCAATTGGTAATAGTTACATTTTCGGTGTTGCGGGCATAGCCCAAAGCATAAGTGCTTTTTAAACATATCCCATCATCGTATGGGGAGTTAACAAAACAATTCGACACTCTAACATTTTTACAGCAATCAATGTCCATACCATCACGGTTGGTATCCTCCTTAATATTATCAATAGTAAGATTATCTGTGCCGGTAGCTAGTATTCCGAACCAGCCCCCGCTGAGAATGGAAATGTCCCGGATAATGACATTCCTGCATCGCAAAAGTACTATCGCCTTATTTCCAAGTTTGCTATCATCTTTCGAGTCTCTAAGCAGTCCCTTACCCCAGATCGTCCCGGGTCCCAGGATGGAAACATCATGAAGGTCTTCACCCCAAATCAAGCTGTTATGAAAATGACTGTGTCCATAGTCTTGATAAGCTGTGTTGACAGTTGTTTCTGCCGGGTCATATTCGCCGTTCGCTTCTGATTGTGTAGCTATAATTACAGCGCCCTGGTCCAGGTAAAGCGATATATTGCTTTTTAAATGGATGGAACCGGACAAATAATTACCTGCGGGTAAAAGGACGGTTCCCCCACCGGCTTTGGCTGCAGCGTCGATAGTGTTATTTATCGCTTTTGAATCAAGGGCTATCCCATCGCCTTTGGCGCCATAGTCCTTCACATTGTAACCGCTTGCTCCGGGAGAAACCGCCCGGGCTGTGGTAGTGGCCAACAGGCAACTACTAATCAGAAATAAAATTGATCTATTTGTCATGTAGCTTTAGTTTTGCATTTTTCACATCAATTGCCTTCACAGCTGCTGCCCGGTTTCCGAAACTGTTTCTCACATAGGTAAGAACATCGGCGATTTGTTTGTCAGACAAATAGCTGAAAGATGGCATGACATTCTGAAATGGCTGTCCATCGATAGTAGCATGGCCTAATCCTCCTAATAACACGTTGATAGATTTAGACTTCAGGCCTAAAACGTAACTTGTTTTAATAAGGGGCGGGTTCATATTTTGCACACCTCCGCCATCTGCCTGGTGGCAAACCGCACAATTTTTAATATATATTGCCTTGCCGCTTAAAACCGAAGACCTGATTGCAGCCGGTATGATCGCGGCGGTGGCCTGGTGTTTTGCCACGGTAGCCGGTTTTATGGTCTTAGATCTGGCGGCGGTGACCCTGGTCGGTGTAACAACCGGTTTGATTGCACCTTGTTTATAGCTTATCTTGTAGATTGTTCCTTTCAGATCATCACAAACATATAGGGAACCGTCAGGACCTTGAGCTAGGCCGCAGGGACGGTGCTCGGCACGGCCTGAGGCTGTATTTTCAGGCGAACCGGAAAAACTATCAGCAAATACTTCCCAATCGCCATAGGGCTTTCCATCTTTAAATGGCTGGAATACAATAAAATAACCTTTCTGAGGCTCCGGAGCACGGTTCCAGGATCCATGAAAAGCTATAAATGCACCATTTTTATAGTGCTCAGGAAACATATTTCCTGTATAAAAAAGGATATCATTGGGCGCCATATGGCCTGGGTAGGCGGCGACCGGGTCGATATATTTACTGTCGCCTTCTTTTTTTCCATCGCCGCCATATTCGGGCGCTACTATTTTTTTATGCTGAAGCTGGTCATAATAAATAAACGGCCAGCCTGCATTGTCGCCATTGTTTAGCGCATACATACACTCAGCGGGTAGTTCGGCGGATTGTTTTACTGTATAAAGCGCAGGAAATAAGTTATTCAATTGATCCCTGCCATGTTGCATAACATAGATTTGGTCAGTTTGTGTATTGTAATCTATAGCTACCACGTTTCTTAGACCAGTAGCGTAACGTATACCATCCTGATAGGTTTGGTTCAACTTATCAGGTTTAAATTGCCATACGCCACCGACAGTTTCGAGCAAGGGACAGCCAGGTATTCCCTGTGACCCGGGCTGCCTGTCATTGATCTGACAGGAGTTCGAAGGACAGCCGATAGGAATGTACATATTACCTTCCTTATCCATCATGATCGATTTGGTTTCATGAGTCCCTTTGTCGATCAAACCGGTTACAATCCTTTCCGGTGAATCCGGATTGATCACTTCTTCATCATTATTAAGTTTGTATCTGAATATTTCTGAGTTTGAGGCATCATAAAGATATCCATTCCAGATATGAATCCCTGTTCCGCCATAATTGCCAAAGCCGCCGATGACTGTTGCTTTATTGTCTTTTTCCGAAAGCAACAAAGTCCCCTTGCCGTTTACAGTTCGGGCCAATCTTACATATATTTTCCCTTTAGGTGTAACGATCAGGTGCCTCGTACTACCGAGGCCAGCAATCAAAGCATTTGCAGTAAAACCGTCTGGTGTTTTGAGCCCGGCATTATCCTGGGCAAATAAGTTTGAGCTAGAGGTTAGCAGTAATAAAAAAAACAGACTTATAAATTTGTTGTTGATCATAAATACTAAAAAAATTATCGTTGAAAGCCACCCTTTTCAGGTTTAAATTTCACCGTTTATTCTAATTCATTAATTAAGGGTACAGCGGGATGTAGGGGGATCGTGCAATTGGTCCCTCTCAAGAGAGAGGGGCCTGAAATCATTCCTCTCCTGGTTCCCTACTTACTAACCCTCACCAGTACCACTCCATGCGTTGGCACCACAACCTTAAACAGCTTATTATCGGTCATCAAATATTTTTGGCGCCATACATCACGTACTTTAGTGTAGCCACTTATACCCAGATCACTCCAGTTCAGGGTTATTGTTTGAAATTTGTCTGATATGTTAAATATCCCCACAGCTTTACTCCCATCCTGTAACTCTTTTACATATACCAAATAGCCATCCTTGTTAAGCACCTGTACAGCCTCCTTACCCAGGTCATCCTGGTTAATGGCTATAACTTCATCATTGGTAAGCAGGTTAAGCGTAAATCTATCCAGATGCCCCAAGTCGCAGCCTATAAGCAATGGGGATGCCAGTAAGCTCCATAAGCTGATGTGGGTATATTGTTCATCAGGCGTTAGTTTCGTATTGTGCTGCGCATCGCCCCAGCCTACTTTGCCTACAACCAGCATATCCGGGTCGTTAAAATGCCCGGGACGGGCATGCGGAGCTTCTCGTTGCTGATAGAAACCAATCTCGCTCATACTGTGCCAGCTATCGTTTATATCACCGGTGGTACGCCAGCTGTTACCGCCAACCTCACCCGCCCAGTTCCAGCTATCGCCCATACCATACTGGCAAAAACTGAACATAATATCACGGTTCACCTTATCTAATGCCGCACGCATTACCTGGTAAGGCTTTTTGTAATCGTCAATACTTGGTTCGCTCGGCGCAATGTCACCATAAGAGCACCAGTCATACTTCAAATAATCAATACCCCAGTCTCCATAGGTTTTGGCATCCTGTTCTTCATGCTGATAGCTACCCAGATACCCACCGCAGGTTTTTGGTCCCGGCGATGAATAGATCCCAAACTTTAACCCCAGGCTATGCACATAATCTGATAGCGCTTTCATATCCGGGAATTTTTCATTCGCCACGATCTCACCTGTTGCCGCACGTTCAGGGGCTTCCCAGCCGTCGTCAATATTTACATAAGCCCATCCGTGCGCACTTAACTTATCGGCAATCGTTTTGGCTGCTACACGTACTTTGGCATCGTTTACACTCAGGCCAAAGGCGTTCCAGCTATTCCACCCCAAAGCAGGGGTTAAACCTATAACATCGCCAATTTTAATGGTAAATTTCTTAAATGCAGTACCAAGCCTGTTATGTACGCTGATGAGTACCGGGTAATCACCTTGTTGAGCTACCGATCCGCTTATAATACCCGTTGCCGGGTCTAAGGCTAAACCCGCAGGCAAATTATCAACCTTATAAGTCAAAGGCAGTACACCTGTTGCCGGTATTTTGTACAAAAATGCATTGCCGGGATGTGCGCCGTACACATCCGGACCATTAATTTTAGCTTTGGCGCTCACATATGGGGTCAGGATATAGGGTGTGTTCTCAGTCTTCACCAATTGCTCACCTGATTTTTCATCGGTAAAAGTATAAGTGATCAGATATGATTTTTGCGCCAGTTCGCCAATACTGAAAGCGTAAGTAAACGGTCTCCCTGCCGAAAAATCAACATCATTTGTTTTCTGATAGATCACGGCATTGGTTTCCGGGTCGGTGACCTTAAAATCCAACTTCCCTTTGTAGCTGTAATTACTGCTTGTTGCAATTTTTATGCTTTTGCTCAGGCTGTTTTTATCGCCATAAATAAAATCGCCATCAGTATTAAAATAAGCATTGTCCATAACATCAACCATGCTGATCTTAAACCTATCCTTATCGCCGTAAATGCCACCGTCTCCGCCGCTATCAAAAATGCGAACGGAGATCACATTTTCTCTATCCCATAAAATAGCCGGGTTATTCGCACCAATTACTATTTTGCATAGTCCGTACAGGCCTGTCTTTATATCGCCATTGTTATTACGGCCAATCAGTTTGCCGTTCAGATAAACATCATAACCATCATCGCCATACCCCATTTCAAAACGTATACTGTCCTTAAAAAAGGCTTTATCTTTTAATGCAGATGGTATAAACGTGTGTAACCTGTACCAACCGAAACCATCATACTTATCATGCCCCTGTGATTCCCAGCTATGCAGTATACTGATAGGTTGCCAGCCGATGTCATTATAATCGGGCGCGGCCCATTGGGTTGAATCACCTGTCTTAAATTTCCAACCATTTACCAGGGGAATATTTTGTGCGGATGCGGTTAAAAATCCGGCAAATAACAATACGAGCAGCAGTGTTTTTTTCATATATTTTTTATTAATATTTATTAAACAGTTTATAATTTGGTATCGAATATTATTCGAAAATCAAAGTTGATTTAATGTATTTTCCGCAATAAAGTTTTCAATTCAGTTGTTTGTAAACAAAATTCTTGAACTTAACATTTCCATCACCAATAGAACATAATCCAAGACGTAAGCTCAGGAAACCACTCAATACATTATGATTATAACCGGAGACTTCAACAGAGTTTTCTATTTTATTCCACTTTTGTCCATCAATACTGTAGTACATATCAACCGTATTTTTGATATTTCTGATCTTCAGAAACACATGGTTTTTTATGACATCTTTTTCGGTAGGAAACTGCCAGCCGCGAAGATTGGCCAGGACATTTTCCTTGTCTGCTAAAATCCCAGAATAATACCTATTGTCATAAAAAAGTACTAAGCCTCCTGTGGCGTTGCCTTCGATGGTCAATTCTACCTGAGCAGTGTATGAATGGTTTGAAGGAATACAAAGTAATGGTGCGCAATTAGCTACTGAATTCCCTTTACCTTCTATTGTTAAGTTGTGATCAGACAATTGAAACCTGGTGGTGTCGTATTCTCCGAAGAATTGCCATTGTGCTCTCAGGTCATGGCCGCTAAAGTCGTCATTCAATGAAAAGGTGCTCGCAGAAATATTTTTCATCGGTTTTAAAATCGGCGCATCGGTTTTAATACCATCAGGTATTTTAAACCAGCCATCTTTTGTCCATTCAACCGGCTCGAGCAATGTTTGGCGGCCCATGTTATAATAGCCGTTCTCGTAACCATGAAATACCATCCACCATTTACCCTTTGGCCCCTCAAACAAAGTGCCGTGTCCCTTAGACCACCATTTTTCTGAACTTTCTTTTGTACGAATGATGGGATTATAAGGCGAGTTTTCCCATGGGCCGAAAGGCGATTTGGATCGTGCAGAAATCACCATATGACTTGTAGCAGGGCCAGCTGTTCCGCCTTCGGCTACGGTAAGGTAATAATAATCACCCTGTTTAACCATTTTAGGGCCTTCCATGCAAAAACATTCTATCGACCATTCGCGCGGTATTTTCCAACCGCTGTAAGCAAATTTAACTTCCCCTATTACCGAAAGTCCGTCGTCTGCTAATGGAGCATATGCCCCGTTACTAAAATATAGATAGCGTTTGCCTGCCGCGTCCGTAAAATGCCCCGGATCGATAAAGCCGATTTTCAGATCTACCGGATCACTCCAGGGGCCGTTGATAGAATCGGCTGTAACCACATAATTAGTATTTCCGGCGGGGAAATAGATGTAGTATTTGTTCTTGTACTTCACCAAACTTGGGGCCCATACAGAACCAATATATTTATGCAGGGCATGTGTAACCGGAGTCCAGTTAATCAGATCTTTTGAATGCCAAATTAACAACCCGGGATAATACTCAAAGGATGAATGCACGATGTAATAATCGTCTCCGTCACGCATAATACTGGGATCTGGGTAATCACCGGCAAAAACAGGATTAACATAATAGTCATCCCCTTTTGAGTTTAGCTGTGTTTGCTGTTGTGCATGGACTAAAACCGCCAGCAAAATGAACACAGTTGTTACAACGGTTCTTTTTAAGTTATTCATGGTCATTCACTTATTTCGCCCTTGTTATTTTAATGAATAATACATCATTCTGCCGAATAGGTAGCTGCTCTTCAAAATTTCCGGATGCAGTTACGGCTACTGTACTTTGCTCAATAGGCTCGTCAGCATCTTTTTGTTTAAGCGTTTTTACTTGTTCTTTTGTAAGTTGTGAGGGTGATCCCATCTCAAAATAAGCCGAATAGGGATCATTCGCATGATAACCTGTTTTATAAATGCTTACCTTATATTTTCCTGGTTTTAGCCCATGGAGTTTAAATTCAATTGGCGCTAAAGCCTTAGAAGGGAGTAGCCGTTTATAAAATACCTGGTTATTTACACTATCTCCCGGATGATCTATCGTAAAATCCCACAGCAAAGCCTGTACGCTGCCATTATTATCCTTGCAAACTATAGCACTTGAATCCGCGCATTGCAATTCATTATGACCGAGCTTGTTTAAATATTTAAAGGCGTAATAAGCTGGTTTTTTAATGTCCTCGTAATTCATTAAACCAAAACCGCCATGAAAAGGCGTAGCTCTTGGACCTGCCTCTTCAAAAATATCAGTAAATGTCCAGTAAGACATGGAATTCACATCCGGCGCGGCTCGCTTAACTGTATTCAAGATATAAGCCGCTTCATGGTAACTATCATGGATAGGATCTGACGGAGTATAGGAGGCGCTCCACTCGGTATAATGCAATTCCAGGTTAGGCATGGCGGATTGTAATATTTGTTTTTTTGAATGGCGCATGTGATCTGCCACTGCGTACCTGTCTTGGCTAAGTACGGTTCCGGCATTACCTGTCGCATCCAGAAACCCTTGTTTTACACCATAATCATGCGTACTGATAAAATCTATCGGCACCTTCTCCTGCGTGCAGAAATCTATCATTTCAGGTATCCAGGCATTACCTGCCGTAGCCGGACCACCCACTCGATATTTGGAAGACACGCTTTTAATAGCTATGGCCGTTTCTTTATACAGTTTGAAATAATCCTGCTGTGTACCGGAAAAGAAACCTCCTTTCAGATTGGGTTCGTTCCATATCTCGAAATACCAGCTGGCTACTTCCTTTTGGCCGTAGCGCTCTGTCCAATGTTCAACTAACGCTTTGATCAGGTCGTTCCATTTTTGATAATCTTTCGGCGGTGTAACATTCCCTCTCCACCAAAAAATAGTTTTATTGCCACTTGCTAAGGCACCGGGCATAAATCCTACTTCAACAAATGGCTTCATGCCGATAGATCGCAAATAGTCAAATAATTCGTCGATATACTGCCAGTTATAAGTAGGCTTTCCATTTTTGTCTTCGAAGTAAACGCCCATATCGTCCGATAACAACCCGTGAAAGCGGATGTACTTGAAACCGCATTCATCATGCGCGACCTTTAATTGTCGCTGCCAATCTGCCCGTAAACCTTCATTGGCACGCCCCGCACCGACGCATAAATTGATACTTGCGGGCAGTTGTCCCTTTACCTGATTAATATTCACATCAATGGTTCTTTTATTGTTAGTGCTTTGGGCCGATGCGGTCAGGCAAATAAAGATGAATAATATTGCTAAAATGTACTTTGGTTTCATTGGTAGTAGGTTATTTTAATAAAAAAGTAATTATTTACACTCAGAAGGCAATAAAAAGCTTCTGATTTTTTGTTAATATAAAAAGAAAAATGATATTCAACAATCGATTGCATATCTTATTCAATTATGATCGACTGATACCTTTATTTCGCCATTAGGAGATAACAGATCAATTGGTTTACGTTGAGCATATAGCTGTGTTGGTAACCCCATGAACAGTATACAATAAACTGTAAGTTTTTTAATCAAATTCATTGTGTACTGGCAATAGTTTAAAATCATATAAGCGTAGTTTTTTGTCATGTTCACTTAATTTCTAAATCTCGGGGTTGATAACGTTTATTACTTATCTAACTGTTTGTTTTTAACTATTCCTAACTCTGCATAAGCTGCCGCTATGCGTAATATGCACTCAGCGTTATTATTATTCACGTTTAGTGCTTTTTCATTTTTTATTATCTGAGATAATAAACTTCTAACCTGGGGCTGTTGGTTCTGTGAAAGATAACCTGCGTTTGCAAGGGCATATTGCGGCTCATCGGCACGCAGGTATGATTGTATTATGCTTTGGGCTGTTTGATCTGTAGGATTAAGCATGTAAAGTTTCTTGTAATAGAAAGCAGCTTTATCAAAATTATTTAAAGCGGCGTTTAAGTTGGCTGCATAGCTACAAAATTGTTCATTTTGCGGCAGCTCGAGCGTCATGGCTTCTACAACCTTTAACTCACCCTTTACATTACCTGCCAATTTATTATGTTCATAAACCTGTCCCATGGCAACTATCCATTCCATGTGTCCAAGACCCACTTTATCTGCAAGCGTATCTTCTAAATTAGCGCTCAGCCTGAAGTATTTTGGTATTGGTTGATTAAAAGGCCAGCCGATTTTAAGCATCATTACCTGGTACTGCCCGCTTAATGAATCCATGCGGGTTAATGGCATTTCCCTCTGCAGTTCGTCAAAAGTCATCACCATTTGCGGAGTGTCTGTTATCAGGCGATGTTGCTTTATTGATTGATAAAAAGCTTCGGACATTATTGCGTAACCACGCAGATTGGGGTGTACATGCTCCAATATAGTTTCGCTGCCAATAATACCATGAGGCGAGTATTGCTCAAACAGCTTTTTAGTATCAACCAAATGCACTTCGGGATATTCAGCAGCTATTTTTTTAATAATGGCATTTATAGCCTCCGGAGCACGAAAACGAAGTTCATCCAGCTCCTTTGCTTTATCAAAATCGGTTTTGGCAAGGCCAAAGTTGTTCTGTGCGTAGGCCTGTTGCCCTGCCTTATAAATATAATCTGCCGAACCCGGCCCGCTACCATTACTGATAAATGGCGGCAGGTCCTTTTCATTGCTTACCACCGTACTCAAAAAAACAGGAATCTTTTCCTCGTTGAACAAATTGCACAATTCGGTCATGTTTTTATCAAACTGATTAATTCCAGCATTGTAATCCTTTGATCCGAAAGCTATCTCCTGCCGGGCAGCCATGCGTTTCATCAGGGTTTCGCGGTCATCTGTTTTTTTGCCGGAAAATACACTTACTAATTTTTGTATGATGTTTTTCAGCAATTGCGCCAATTTCAATTCGCGCAGTTTAAGCAACGTTTCAACCAAAAAACGATTGCTACTAATATAGCTTGTCGAGCCAATACCTAAGGCTCCGTAATATTCGTTATGGCCGGTATATATCAAAACTGCATCTGGCTTGTATTGAGCAAGCTGTTTGCCAAAATCAAGTACCGTATAGGAGTTTACCGCTGTTAATGACAGGTTTATGATTTCGAAGTTCTTATCCGGGTACATTTGCTCCAGGCGGTATTGCAACCAGCGATGAAACGAACCGTTATGAAAATACGGATAACCAATGGTGGTTGATTCGCCCAAAATAAATATTCTGAAGGTATTGGATGCCTTATTGATGGCAAAAAGTTCGCTGTTACCTTTAGTGGCATTAATGGTATCCGAAAAAAACTTGTCAGATGCAAAATAGTTCATCTGCATAAAGCGGTCGTCCTTCGGATATTTAACAAACAAAGCTGTATTATGCCCATAATTAAAAATGCGCAAAGCCACTTCCAATAAAAACAATAGCACAAAAGGAAATAAAATAGCCAGCATTTTAAAAAGCAGCAGCTTTTTTCCTTTTAGAGAATTTTTATCAATATTCATTTAATAAGCTATTTTGTTTATTAATGAACATAAAAGGATGCCACCTTCCTGATATCTTTTGACGAGGATGCTGCCATAATTTTATATTCGCCCGGTTCAACCACCCATTTATCTTGTTTGTCATCAAAATAAGCCAGATCGTTTACCTGAATATTCATTGATACAATAGCGGTTTTACCCGGAGCTATCGCTATCTTTTTAAAGGCCTTAAGTTCTTTATCAGCCCTTAATATAGATGAATTTACTTTTTTGACGTATAACTGAACGACCTCCTTACCGGCAAAGTTCCCCGTGTTTTTCACCACTACCGTTACCGCTATCTTATCATTCAGCTTATAGTTAGTCTTATCGGTTGATAAGTTGGTGTAGGCAAAGTTTGTATAAGATAGCCCATAACCAAAACAATACAGCGGCTCAATATTTTTGGTATCGTACCAGCGATAACCTACCAATATCCCTTCTTTATAAGTGGTGTTCAGGTTTTCGCCGGGATAACTATTCAATGCAAATGCGGGTGAATCGTTCAAGGATACCGGGAAGGTAAATGGCATTTTGCCTGATGGATTGATAACGCCTTTCAATACATCAGCCAGTGCATTGCCTGCCTCTGAGCCATTAAACCATGACCAGACAATCGTATGATTTGATCTTTTGATCTCATTAAGATCGTACGGCGCGCCGGCCATCATTACGATAATGGTATTGGGGTTTACGGCAGTTACCGCGTTAACCAGCGCCTGCTCACCAAAGGGAAGCGCAAGGGTTTTGCGATCATGCCCCTCGCTTTCATACTCACGGTTGGAGCCAATGCACAAAATGGCTATATCCCTTGTTTTCGCAATCGCGACTGCTTCGGCTATTAATTTGGGGTCGGGTATATCGTAACCTGCATTTTGTTCATCGGTACGGTTGGCTAAATAATTGGCTTTATAGCCTTGTGCGAATTTAATATCGGCAGTTTGCCAAAACCTGGACCGGATGCCGGCCAACGCCGTGATCTCATATTTTGCTTTAACACCCGCACCATACCCTCCAGACGCAAACGTGCGGATGGCGTTATCACCAATTACCGCTATGCTTTTTATGTTATTTGTTTTTAAAGGAAGCAGATGCGCATCGTTTTTTAATAGTACGATAGATTCAGACGCTATATCATAAGCTGCTTTGCCATGTGCCGCGGTAGCTATAGAACCTTCGGGATGATGATCACTCATAGAAGTATGGTACATTACCCATAATATACGCCTCACTTTATCATCAATCGTTTTCTCTGAAACCTGGCCTGCTTTAACAGCTGCCAGCAGCGGATTAGCAAAATACCATTGGTCGTAGGGCCCGCTTGATCCCATCTCAATATCCAGTCCATTATTGGCGGCTTCAACAGTGTGGTGGACGCCGCCCCAATCTGATATGACCGCGCCTTTAAAGCCCCATTCTTTTTTTAATACTTTATTGAGTAAAAACTCATTCTCAGAACACCAGTAGCCGTTCACTTTATTATAAGCCGACATAATGGTATAGGCATTACCTTCCTGCACGGCTGCTTTAAATGCCGGTAGATAAATTTCGCGCAAGGCACGTTCATCAACTTCTGCGTTGATGTCATTGCGGTTAACTTCCTGGTTATTGGCAGCGAAGTGTTTTACACAAGCCGCCACATGCTGGCTCTGGATACCCCTTACGGCCTGCACCGCTAACCGGCCGTTCAAATATGGGTCCTCGGAATAGTATTCATAAGTACGGCCGTTAAGCGGCATTCTGCAAATATTAAACGCGGGCGATAGCATCACATCCTTTTTACGGGCATTTGCTTCCTGCCCTATAACAACGCCATATTCGTTAGCCATATCTGGGTTCCACGTAGCGGCTATTGCCGAACCATTTGGAAGAAACGTTGCCGAATCGGTTGTCCAGTTAGCAGAGTTCCAGTCGAAGCGTTTTATCTCTTCCCGAACACCTAAGGGGCCATCATCGCAAGTTAATTCGGGTATACCCAAACGCTTTAACCCGGCCGAAGAGAACAAGGCGTTACCATGCAACATCGCTATCTTTTCTTCGAGCGTCATCTTTTTAATTATACTACTGATCTTATTCTGTAAGGCGACCTCATTTTTATTTTGGGCGGAAACATTACCAAACAAGAAAAAGGCCACAGCAAATGCTGTTATATATTTTATCATTTTTAACTTTATATTGAATTTCTATTCGGATCTATTTCAGTAATGCTGCTGTATAATTTTAGAACATCGATCCTATATTATTTTTTGCCGTCAGCCACCAGGAAAATAACCGACCGTGGCGGGGCCAAAACTTTTATGCCCCCGGTTAAGCTGGATGAAACCGCTGAAAGGGTTTGGTAACCCGAAGGCCCTCCTACCGTGCTAATATCAGGTCCGTTTCCATTTACGTAAACCTTTTGCGAAAATTCTCCATTATCTGTACCACCAACCAGGGTATAATAATAATATCGGGTGCCAGGCACAAAATTTGTTATATTAACGCTTACAGTTTGGCTGGCGGTGCCTTTATTTACAATAACCACACCAGCTTCGCCCGAAGTAAACGAAGAAGCATAGGCTACTATATCGCCAATATTTTGAGTCAATACCGCGCTGCTGTTTTGAACGGTAGATTTAACCATCCGATCACCAAAATATTTCTGGAAATAATACATGTGGTAAAACACAGGTTGCGGTGTATTGTCCGTTACACTTGGTTCACCTGAACTAAACATGCCCATGTCGTCCCCGGTTGTGCCCCATCCGTTTATCAGGTCCCAGCGGCTGGCCATCCCAAATTGATTTTTCAGTAATTCGCCTAACACCAAATCGGCATGCATACCGGCAACATTCGATACCATTTGGCGGCTGCCCGTTGCAAAAATATTCCATTCGGTAAGCGCGATAGGTTTTAAAGAAACGCCGTTTTTTTGTGGTTGTGGCATTCATATAACTCATAACAGCCGCCGATTCGGTAGTAGCTGTATTAAGAATAACGGCAGCCGTTTCGTTATCCGTTCCGGTAAAATAATCATGTACTATGTAAAAATCGGCAGAGTTACCGGCAGAAGCAAAATATCCTTGTTCCCAGGTAAGGCCCACGGTATTCCAGGAAGCGGGGGCTGTACCGTTTAACAGCGCCCCAATTTCAATCTGGGCGCCAACCTCACTGGCAGCAGCACGCATCGAATCTGCAAATACTTTAAAGTGCTGCCCATATAATGCCCCTGTGATAATCGCCGGCTGACCATCTTTGTTGTTGTTGATATTTATTTTGTAGCCGTCCTCCCACGCACCATAGTCTTCGTTGCCTATCTCCCAGTATTTAGTACGGCCGTTATCGTGCCGTACCCAATTTGCTGCCAAATGCGCCGCCACCTGATCGGGATGTGCACTTGTGCCGTACCGGGCATAACCATAATTAATGGTTATTATGCCTGTGCTGTTTGTTTGCTGTAAAGCAGTATAATAGTTAGCCAGCGAAAGCTCCCAGGCGGGTATATTGTTTCCATACCAATAGCTCACTGGAGCAGGGTTTCCGCTCGAGTCAAATAAACTATCGGGCACGTCGGTCGGCACAACGCCATCCCAAAAATAAACATCCGAAATACTGCCCCCCCGGGAACCTGAGTATATTGGGCGATAAATTTTTTATGCTGTTTATCAAACCTGGTGACGTAGTCAGTTGCGGCACAAACGCACCGGCGTTATTACCGAACAGGTATTTGGGCACCTTTGTAATTACCGTGCTATAATCAACATTTATGGTTACGGTGGCATTGCCCGAAGGTGCA
>Ga0207004_1123_pt1 | contig 18825 bp, 17 predicted proteins | sample Alteio_BWMinCont_86_FD_153468 | JGI IMG/M metagenome (GOLD analysis project Ga0207004, IMG submission 153468) | Enriched cells from forest soil in Barre Woods Harvard Forest LTER site, Petersham, Massachusetts, United States -... | ecosystem: Environmental > Terrestrial > Soil > Temperate forest >...
TAAGCGCGAGAAAATCTCACGCGCGATCTCCGTGACCGGCCACAAGCGGCCCAGTCCTTCGTAACCGCACGCGAGCAGACCTTCTTCAGGCCCGATGAAAGAAACACCGCGTTTTCGGAGGAGAATCACGTTGTCCTGCGTTGCGGGATGATGCCACATTTTTCCGTTCATCGCGGGCGCAACGATCACCGGCGCGGGCGTCGCGAGGAGAAGTGAGGTGAGTAAATCAGGCGCGAGTCCGTGCGCAAGTTGCGCGATGAAATGCGCCGTCGCAGGCGCGATGACGACGAGGTCCGCATGATCAGCCAAAGAGATGTGCGCGGGCTGTCCGTCGCGCATTTCGTCGTTCGCGCGCGTGTAAACGTCGCGCTTCGTCAGCGCGGCGAAGGTCAGCGCGGTGATGAAACGGAGCGCTTCATCGGTCAACACGACATCGACTTCGATGCCTTCCTTGCTCAACGTGCTGGCTAATTCCGCCGCACGATACGCCGCGATGGAGCCGGTGACGCCGAGGACGATGCGATGCGGTTTGATCATTCCCGGAGTGTAGCGGCGGTCTGTGACCGTCGCACTTCTAAAATCAGCTCAGTCTGTAGCGGCGGTCTATGACCGTCGGCCTCTCCTCAATGCGTTTTCGCTTCGTCGTCGACGGTCATAGACCGCCGCTACAACTGCACTACTTCTTCTTCCAAATATAAATCCGGCGACCGATCCAGGCGAGCAGGCCGATGGCGAAGACCCACGGGATCGTGAAGGCGATCAGCACGCCGATCACTCGGATGCTACCGAAGAGAGCCCCGGCGCCCTCACCGAAGGTCTGGCGCAGCGTCGCCCATAGGCCGCTGTTGTCCGCCACGATGTCGCCTTGGTTGTGCAAGCGCAGGTTGATTTCCGCTGGGGCGCTGTCGTCGGTGCGCGTTTGATCGGGACGATCCACGCGATTCACCGTCAGCGCCTCAACGTGGCCGAGCTGCTTCAGGCTTTCCACAAAGGCGGGGTACTTCGACATCGGCAGGCGGAAGGTCATCTGCGCCATTTCCATTCCATTCGGTTCGCGCTCGAAGCTGGAGGCCTTTACCTGCGCGCCAGCGGCGGCGGCATCTTTCTTGAGTTGTTGCGCCTGTTTATCGACATCCGTGCTCTGGATCGACATCTCGGTTTGTTGCAGCGGCGCTTCCTCGTCGGTCAGCGCGAGAGAAACAATCACTGGCGCATCGTCGCCATTTGCGCCGGGACCCGAGTTGTCGTCGCGCTGGAGACTGAAGGACGCGGTGCGGCCCAAGGCGCGGTAGGCATCGAGCAGCGCGTGATAATTTTTTCCGGGAATGCGGACGCTGAGTTGCGCGGTCGATTGGCCCTGCGGCGTTTTGTTGAGCGAGGAATTCAGGATTTCGCCCGCGTTGCCCAATGCGGTTGTCTTGGCTTGATCGAGGGCATCGTCCACGGTGGCTGTTACTACAGTCAGCGCGACTTGCTTGCGGGATTCGTCGTCGGACCGGATGGTGATGTTGACGACAACCTTGTCCTTGTCGGTGAGTGTCTGGTCGGCGGGCTGATCGGTATCGCCGCCGTCCTTGGCCACGCGCTGGGTCTGGCGGGTGAAGTTGGCGACGCGGCCCAGCAAGCGGAGTTGCGCGAGAAACGATTCGATCTGATCCGGCGGCACCGAGACGACGAGCAGTGCGGAGACATCGCTGCCGGAGTTGTGATTCAGGTTCGCGGTGAGGATGTGTGCCTTGAAATCGTCTGCCGCTTTGCGCGTTTGCTGGAACGTTCCCTCGACGTCGGTGGCGAAGAGCGCGAAGTCGTCCGTTTCCTTGAGGAGATAAGCGGCCGTCTGGTTGAGATCGGTCTCCTTCATGTTCATGGTCACGGTGGCGTACTGGACTTGGAAATCGTAGAGCTTGAGCTGACCCTGCATCTGTTCGATCTCGCCACGTACCCGGCCCAACTCGCGCTCGACCTGGAGCAGATCGGAGACGCGGCCATTCGTGCGCTTGAGCAGGTCCTGCAATTGCGTTTCCATCCGGCGCGAGTTATCGAGCCGCGCCTGGGTGTCGTAATAATCCTTGGTCACGTCATCGGTGCTGACGGACTGGTTCTGGAGTTGGCCTAGGTCGCGCAGCTTGAGTAGGAAAGTGTCGAGATTCTGCGGCAACACCTTCACGACAACTGTGCCCTGCAACTTGCCATTGCCGCCCTTCTGCGAATTGCTGGTATCGACGTAGCCGCCTTCCACTTTGGTGAGCGCCGTGATCTGGTCCATCGCGGACTGGAAGCTTTTTACTTCGAGATCGAGTTGGGCGTCGCGGATCAGTTTGCGGGTATCGATGGCGGGGGCTTCGACCGGCGCGGGGGTGGCGGGAGATGCGCCAGGAGCGCTTTGGGGTTTAGCTGCGCTTGAGATTCCGGATGCAAGATCGACGTTGTCCTGAGTCTTTTTGAGCTGCTCGACATCTTTATTTTTAAGATCACCGAGTTGTGCCTGGAGTTGTTTCTCTTGAGTGGCGGCCAGCTGATCAGCTTCCTCAGCGGACTGTGCCGAGGCTGGCGCTTTAGGAGCAAAGACCGCTCCGGGCGGCGTGGTAGCATCCGGAGCCATTGGCTCAGGCATTGCAGCATTCTGGTTCATGGCGACCGCTTTGCCTGTATCAGAGTCTGCAGGTGCATCAGACGCTGATAGAGTAGAAGCTGCCGACGCTGGAGGCATCGTTACGTATCCATTGCGATCTGAAGCGAGTGTGCCTGAATTAACGGTCGTACCGCCGGTATAAGTATTTCCGCCGTTCAAAGCCATCGGTGCGGCGGGAACTATTGGCTGCGCTAGATTCACTACCTTGCCATTCGCATCAATCTCAACTCCGTAAAGGTTATTATGATGAACATGAACTTTGCTTACTGTTTCGCCACTTCGGACCATGTCCGTACTGGTATACACCGGACTATTTCCCATCATGACCCCGGGCCTTCCCGCACTGCCCGCATAGGCCAACTGGTTACTGATGGTAGTGAAGACGCTCTTGACCTGGTTGCCCATGGAGATCAGGACCGAGAGGGTGACCACGGAGACCAGGGCGAGAATCATGGCGTAGCGCGACAACTGATGGCTGGGCACGAATCGCTTCACCATCGTCCAGAGCACCCAGAGGCTTTCGAGCGCCGTTTCCTGGTGTTGGTCCTGTTGAATTTTGCGGCGGACGCCGGAGACCATCCGTTGTTCGAAGGAGGGATCGGGCTGGGCGTTCTTGTGGGTCTTTTCGAGTAGATCGTGCATAAGCTGGGCTTCCTGGTAGGCCGCGCGGGCGGCGGGATCGTTGCTAAGACGGGCATCAAATTGGGTGCGCTCCTCCGGTGTCAACTCGCCGTGCAGGGCGGCGGCGATCAGGTCGTCTAGGGGATCGTGAGGGGTGATGGGTTTCATGGCGTGGCTCCAGTCAGTGATTCAACCCTTACAGGGTTGGACCGCTTGGATGTGAACCCAGGGTAGCTCGTTCCTCGCAACCCTGGGCTGAGTGATAACCACCCTTTCAGGGTGGCGAAGTGGCCACAGTGGTCTTCCTTGTTCCCAAGTTGCACTTGGGAACACACTTGTCGGCGAAGCTTCGCTTCGGCACGGGGGCAACGAAGTTGCGGGGACAAGGACGTTCCCAAGTACAACTTGGGAACGAGGAATAAAAAGGCACCGTCGCACGGAGTGCGACGGCTACCTTGCTGCACCGCCGCCCGGCGTGCGGCGGCTACCAACTGAATTGAAATACGACGGTCATAGACCGCCGCTACATTAGAAAAAGATTTCATACGCTTTGCCTTTCTAGGCCGGGCATGCGGCGCATAGTGCCGAGGGCGCGGCCGAGGATTCCGCGCAGCGCGCCGTTGCTGAGGCCCATTTCGGTTTCGATCGCACGGTAATCGAGGCCTTCCAGATAGCGGAGCGTCAGCGCGGTGCGATGGTCCTCCGGCAACGTGGCCAGGGCTCGGCGGATATGCGCCTGATGTTCTTCCTGCTCCATCGCGGAGCCGGGTGTGGCGACCTTGTCATCGACGAGGGTGTCGAAGGTCTCTTGCGGCGCTTGGGGACGACGGCGGCGCAAGCGGTCGCGGGCACCGTTGCGCGTGACGGTCATCAGCCATGCCGGAAATTTCTCGGGCTCGCGGAGTTTGCCTTGTTGCTGATGCGCCTTGAGAAAAGTGTCCTGGACGATTTCCTCGGCCTCGGATTGGTCCTGAACGATCGCGTAGGCCACGATGTAGACCTTCCTGCTATAGGTGCGGATGACCTTCTCGAAGGCCTCCTCGTCCCCGCCCAGTGCGGCCATGACCATGGTGCGCTCGACGGAATCCATCGCGGCTGGGCCGGGCGTAGCGGCAGGTGAAGGGGTGAGCACGGGTGAGGTCACAAGCGGCATCTAAGTCAGGTGGTTGCGACTAAGGGAAGTTCCATCTACCAGCCTAGACGCGGCTCAATTGGATTCCGCGCGAATATTTTTAAAGATTTCAAAAAATTTTAACGGAATTACGGAATTTTTTTGGGGAAGGACCATGCCTGTCGTTAAGCTTCTTTTAGCTCCAAGATCCTCAAGTTTCGCCACTGTATTCACTCCCATTTGTTTGAATTCCGTTAATTCCGTAATTCCGTCAAATTTTCCCCGTCTTTTCCCAATCCTGTTAATCTTGTTAATCCTGTCTAAAATTCTAGAATTCCCCTGTGCTTGTTGAGATCCAAATTCAGTGTCCCCATTGCGGCGAAGTCATCCACACGATGGCGGATACCTCGCAGGGTGATTACTCGACCATTGAGGACTGCGAGGTCTGCTGCGCGCCGATGAACATCGAGGTGGTTTGCGAGCCGGGAGAGGTGGAAGATGTCCGGGTGAGCATGGCATGAGTGTCTCCACGCCTTCGTTTCTTCTTATTGATGTCGGTAATACGCGGCTTAAGTGGGCCACGGCCCAATCGACCGGGCCTGTTCGCGTAGCTGGTGAAATCGCTACTTTGAAGGCCACGCGGGCCTGGATCGGATCGCTGGCGAAGAAACATTCCAAGCATCGGGTTGTGCTCTCCTCGGTCGTGCCGAAACTGGTGCCTTCCCTTCAGCGCGCCTTTTCGGGGCGGCTGCATGTGGTCACCGGCATATCGTCCGCGCTTGGCCTTAGCTTTGATTATCCGAAGCCTGCTGAGCTTGGTGCGGATCGACTTGCTGCCGCTGTGGTCGCTCATGAAGAGAAACAGTGGCCCGCGATCGTGGTAAGTTGCGGCACGGCCACGGCTTTTACTGTGCTGGATGCGAAAGGGCGGCTCTGCGGCGGAGTGATTGCACCGGGACTGCAGACGCAACTCGCTTCTCTCATTGGAGCCACGGCTCAGTTGCCTGAGATCGACTTGAAAAAAACTCCCCGCTATCTCGGGCGCTCGACTCAGGAAGCCATCCGCGCCGGAGTTATCCTGAATTTCCAGGGCGGGGTGAAGGAAATTCTTCGGCGCGTGACCTCCGAACTGCATGGTCATCGCCGCACGCCACACATCATTCTTACTGGCGGATACGCCCATCATCTCGCCTTTGAACTTGATCAGCCGGTCACGCTCCGGCCTTTACTCGTATTCGAGGGTCTGCGCATCATAGGCGTTCGGGCCTTTAAAGAGACGTTATGAACCAGGTTCCAGAAAATCGTATCGACCGCAAATTCCGCGAATTGAAAGCGCGCGGACAGAAGGCCTTTGTCGCTTACATCACGGCGGGTGATCCTAGCCCTGAGAAAACGCCCGAGTTGGTCTGGGCTTTGGAACGGGCGGGCGCCGATATCGTTGAGTTGGGCGTTCCTTTTTCTGATCCCCTCGCCGATGGCGTTGTCAATCAACTCGCGGCACAGCGCGCGCTCGAAGCGGGCACGACCACGCCGAAGGTCATGGAGATTCTCCAGAAGATACGGACTCAATCGCAGATTCCGATTGTCCTCTACACCTACTTCAATCTCGTTTACGCGTATGGCATCGAGCGCTTTTGTCTCAACGCCTATCAGGCGGGCGCGGATGGCATTCTGGTGCTCGACCTGCCTCCGGAGGAATCGCAAGGCACTACCGGTGTCGGGGCGCATCTTGGCGATGGCAGTCTGCGCCGCATCTCACTGGTTGCGCCGACCACTCCGCCTGAGCGGATCGGGAAGATCATCGAGAAGGCGACCGGGTTTATTTATTATGTCTCGCGCGAGGGCGTGACCGGAATGCAGGAGCATGTGGCGACGAGCATCTCGCACCGGATTGACCTGTTACGCAAACAGACGGCGATGCCGATCTGCATTGGCTTCGGCATTTCCACGCCGGAACAGGCGCGTGCCGTGGCGATCCAAGCCGACGGCGCGGTGGTGGGTAGCGTGCTGGTCAATCGAATTGCCGAGTGGGGGAAGGACAAGGATTTGCCGCAGAAGCTGGAGACGTTCGCGCGTCCGCTGGCGCAGGCGATTCATTCTTGAATTCTGTTTTTCTCTCGCTCCCAAACTCTATTTGGGAGCGTTACCTGTATACGCGAAACTCTATTTCGCGCTGACTTGGCTGGGGTCGGCAATGGAGTTGCCTCAGCAAGTGCGTTCCCAAATGGAGTTTGGGAACGAGGGGAAAAGGCAGACAGAACTGATCCATCGACAAGCTCAGGATGACGGCGCTTTTAGTGTGTATACGCGAGCCTGACCATGTACTGCATTTTGCAAGGAGAGTCCGTGAAATTTGCGAGGTCGAGACTTGTTTTCGGCACAAAAGTCGCTTATAACCACGCATGCTTCTTCGCCAAGTCGCTCTTCCAGCGCTGGCACTCGTCCTGTCTTTTTCGTTCGCGGATAGAAGTGCGTCAGCGTCGCCGATAGTGTCCAATTCCATTCAGGATGCCCTGAGCTTTAACATCTCAGGCTCCAACAAATACGCCAAGGGAGATCTCGATGGCGCGATCTCCGATTACAACCAGGCGATCCTGCTCAATCCCAAGTTGTCGAAGGCTTATTATAATCGCGGGTTGGCGAAATATGATCAGGGTAGCTACGACGCGGCCATCGCCGATTATAATCAGGCGATCACGCTCAATCCCAAGTACGAGGATGCCTACGTCAATCGCGGGTTGGCGAAGGACGGCAAGGACGATCTCGACGGGGCCTTGGCCGACGACAACATTGCGATCGGTCTCGATCCGCATGATCCCTACGCCTACAACAACCGGGGCTGGGTACTCTATCGCAAGGGCGATTCCGATGCGGCCATTGCCGACTACAACATCGCGATCAAGCTCGATGTCAATCTGGCCCAGCCTTACAACGACCGCGGCGTTGCCGAACATGAAAAGGGTGACATGACGAGTGCTCTCGCGGACTATGCTCGCGCCATTCAGCTGGATCCCGATAATGACCAGGCTTACTTTAACCGCGCCGTAACGCTCGATGATACGGATGACCTGAGCGGGGCCATTACCGATTACAATCAGGCGATCAAGATCAATCCGAAATATACCGACGCTTATGTGAATCGCGGCGAAATCAAGGGAGAGAAGGAAGATTGGGACGGCGCGATTGCCGACTACAAGCAGGCCATTGCGATCGATCCTAAAAATGGCACGGCTTACAATGAGGAAGGGCTGGCTTGGTATCACAAGGGCGAGGCCAAGAGGGCGATAAGCTCCTATACCAAGGCGATTGAGATTGATGCCCGTAACTCGAGTGCCTACTGCAATCGCGCCAACGTGAAGCGGGCGCTGGGAAATCTTGACGGTGCGTTAAGCGACTACAACATGGCGCTGCAGATCGATTCGAAATGCGATGTTGCATACAATGGTCGCGGAATTATCGAGCAGGCGCGGGGCGATTGGGCCAGCGCCAAGGCCGATTATGATCACTCGCTCAAAATTGAGGGCAATGCGGTTGAGGTTTACAGCAATATCTCTTCGCTTTGCGAAGCGCAGGGAGATTTGACTGGTGCGATCACGAATGCGAATCGCGCCATCACGTTGAACGGAGGATTTGCACAGGCCTATAATAATCGCGGCGTGGCCGAGTTTCGTAAGGGTGATCTTACGGCGGCGCTGAAGGATTATGATCGTGCGCTGGAACTCGACCCGAATGACGAGCACGCTTACAACAATCGCGGACTTGCGTTGCAATCCAAGGGCGACTACGAAGGCGCGCTAACCGACTACGATCTCGCCATCCAGATCAATCCGAAATTCTCGCAGGCGCAGCATAACCGCGCCTGGGCCAAGTGGTATCAGGGCGATGTGATGGGTGCACTTTCGGACCTCTTCTAATGTAGCGGCGGTCTACGACCGTCGTATTTTGATGGTTCCTCGTTCCCACGTTTTACTTGGGAATGTCCCTGTGTCCGCGCAACTTCGTTGCCTCGGAAATGAAGCAAAGCTTCGCTGACAAATGCGTTCCCAAGTGCAACTTGGGAACGAGGAGGCACCTAAACCGAGCGGAAATTCTTATAGAAACGCGGCACGCGGGCGCCGATGTTGGTCAGGATTTCCCAGGGGATGGTGTGGGCTTGCAGGGCCAGTTCGCGGGTCTGGATTTTTTCGCCGCGTTGGATGCCTAGCGCGACGACTTCATCCCCTACCCGGCAACCCGGCACCTTGGTCACGTCGAGAATGATCTGGTCCATGGTCACGCGGCCACGGATCGGGCAGCGGATACCGCGCACCAGCATGTGGCTCGCGTTGGAATGGAGCCGGAAATAGCCGTCGCCATAACCCATCGCCACGACCGCGTGACGTTGCGTGGAGGGAACGCGATAGGTCGCGCCGTAACTGACCGTGCGCCCGCGACTCACGTCGTGAAGCAACGTCACGCGGCTTTTCCAGGTGAGAACGGGTTGAAGTCCGATGCCTTGGTCCGCTGGGTTGGGCGCGATGCCGTAAAGACTCAGGCCCAGTCGCACGAGGTCGGCGTGGAATCCATAACGCCGCGTCACGGCGGGACTATTTGCGGCATGGCACAACAAATCCGCATTCTTCGCAAAAAACGGTGCGACTGATCTCCACTGCTTCCGAGTCAACTCGGCATTGTCATCGGCGGAGGCGAAATGGGTATAGAGTCCCTTCACCAGCAGGCCGGGCAGGCTCCGAATGCGGATCAGTTCTTCTTTTGCCTTCAGGTGCCAGCAGCCAAGTCGTCCCATTCCGGTATCAATCTTGAAATGGACCTCGACCTTTCGCTTCATGACGCGGGCAATCCGATCGAGCGTTTCCGCCTCGTCATAGGAAGAAAGGGTCAGCGTCAGCTTGTGCCGAATCGCATCTTCCATTTCCTCCGGTAGCGTGACGCTGAGCAGAAGAATCGGCAATGTGACGCCCGCCTTGCGCAAAGCCACGCCCTCGGCAACATTTGCCACGCCGAGCCAGTCGGTACCGATGGCCTCGAACTCCTGCGCCATGGTCACGAGGCCGTGACCGTAAGCGTTCGCCTTGACCACGGCCATGATCTGCGTTGTGCGCGGAATTAGGCCCCGTAAAATCTTGAAATTGCGGCGCAGGGCGCGGCCATCCACTTCGACCCAGCAACGGCGAGGAGAACTCATGGGTTCATTCCTCTATAAATGAGGTAGCCGTGGACCTCTGGGCGACGGTCCCTCGAGTCCCGCGCTCGGAGATCGCGGGCTACCCATGAAAAATTAAACGATGACATCGGCATATGCGTCATATCAGATCGAAAAGAGATCGAGATTTATTTCGCTGCGACCGGTTCGCGCAGATAAATGGGTTCGATCAGCTGTCCCTTGATCCAGCCGGAAAGCGAATCGGGGAGCATCAACAAGTCCTTGGCGCGGGGATAAACGCGCTTGGGAATTCCCGGCAGCGGTTCTGCGCTCACAGCCAGATTGAAGGTCTTTGCATGCTCTTCCAACTCCGTCATCGGAATCAGGTAGGTGTCCTTCTCCAGTTCACCATTCTTGAAAGAGGTGCAGAAAGCCTCGCGTCGTTTCGCATCCGAGAAAACACCGAGCCGGATGACCTCTTTCATTTGCATCGCCACGGAGTAGGCGCTCGAAATTCCGACCACCGGAATGCCCTGGGCCAGCGCGATTCCCTGTGCCGCTGCCAGAGCGACACGTATTCCTGAAAAGGAACCGGGCCCGATGCCGACTACGATGCGCCGCAGCTTGAGTCGCGGAATTCCGAGGCGCGAAAGCGCGGGGAAAAGCGAGGCGGAGTGGCGTTGAGGTCCCTTGAATTCGATCGATTGTACGATCACCTTCTCGTTGCCGAGCGCGATGCTGCCCATGGAGGACGAGGTTTCAAATGCAAGGTCGAGCATGGATCGCTATTCTCTTTGCCGGATCAATCGTTCCGTGAGGCTGGCCACTTCAAGTTCCCAGTGCCGCGTCTGCGGCGGGAGGATGGATGCGAGTCGCTCCGGCCATTCAATCACGGTTACGCCGTCGCTCGGGAGATATTCCTCGAGACCGATATCGATGCCGGCGTTCTCGTCTTTCAGGCGATAAAGATCGAGATGATAGAGGGGAAGGCGGCCACCGCGATATTCGTGCACGATGGTAAAGGTGGGGCTGGTCACGTCGCCTTTATAGCCGAGGCCGCGGGCGAGCCCTTTGACGAGTTGCGTCTTGCCCGCGCCCAACACACCGTGCAGGGCAAAGATTTCCCCTCCGGTCAGGTCGGTGGCCCAACTTTCTCCAAAGGCCTGCGTGGCCTCAACGCTGTTGAAAATGATCAAACCCATGTGCGAAAATCGGCCCCGTCGAGTGCTCCCCGTGAGGCCTGATCACTCCAATACAATGCAATGGCGTGGCGAATGGCCACTTCTTTTTTAAAGTTTTTACGTGAGAAGCAGGCGTGGTGAAGAGAAGTTCGTAATCTTCGCCATCGTTTAGGGCGGCTTTCAAGGTCGCGCCACGAGCACGAGGGATCGCTTTGGGTTCGAGGTAAAAGCTGACTTTGGAGGCATTCGCGAGACGGGGAAGATCGGCGCCGAGACCGTCACTCAGGTCCATCAATGACGAGGCCAGCTTTTGTCGAGCGAGCCATTGTCCTTCGGCGAGACGTGGTTCAAAAACGAGATGATGTCTTTTTTGCGTGGAGCCAAGGCGACCTGTGACAAAAATGAAGTCTCCTGCCCGTGCGCCGGATCGCAGCACGGGTTGATAACCGCGACATTCTCCGAGTAGCGCGACATTGAGAAAAAGCTGCGCGGCCCGGGTCGTCTCGCCGCCCACGAGATTGACTTTGTACTTTTTTGCCAGCGCTTCCATGCCACGATAAATTGCGCTCAAGCGGGAAACCGATTCGTTGGCTGGAATGCCCAAGGTGATTACTGCGGCTAAAGGCACTGCCCCCATCGCGGCGAGATCGCTCAATGCACGGGCCAGAGCTTTGCGACCGATCTCGGTTGGTCGGGCTTTTGAAGTAAAGTGGATGCCTTCGACGACGATGTCCGTCTTGAAGAGAAGGAAGTGGTTCTTCCCCTCACCGGACAGAACGGCGCAATCATCACCGACGCCGGTCAAAACTCGGGAATCGGTTTTCCAGCCACTCGTGAGCAGTCGCAAAAGTCCATTTTCGCCGAGGGCAGCTAGCGAATCCGTTTTGGCACGCCGTTTCATGATGAATTCCCCTTATCGAGAAGAAGGCTCAGTGCTGTCACCAGATTCCAGCAGGCATGGATGCCGATAGGCAGGAGGAGCGAACCGGTATTTTCATAGGCGATGCCGAGAACCAATCCCAGAAACCAGAGGGGCAACGCAATCGCAAGATTTGCATGCGCGAAGGCGAAGATACCCGCGCTCAACACAAGAGCCATCCAAGTCGAAGTATGTTTCTTTAAAAAAGTGAGAAGATAGCCGCGGAAAAAAAGCTCCTCAATGATAGGGGAAATACACGCGGCCTGAAAGATGAACCAGAAAATATCCGAAGGTCGGTTCAGGTGGCGAAAGGTTTCGACGGTTTCCTGCTCGGGACTTGGCAGGTGTATTTTTTTGAAAATCCACATCACGAATTCGGTGAGAGGAGCCTCGACCAGCATGACCGCGCCGAAGACGAGGAGGCTCCAACTCAACGCCCGGACTGGTTTCAATCGCTTCAAGCCGAATTGCTCCTCCGCCGTGCGTCCATTTTCAATTAACAGTCCCGATATTCCGACCATCAACAGGATGATGTAGAAGGCCGACTGGAGAAAAATAAATCCCAATATGCAGACGATAAAGCCCCAGCCGATCGGCCCGGAAACGGTGAATGGCAACGGCGCATTTTTACCGTTGATGAGTTGTCCCGCTTGGAATTGCCGTGTGGCATATCTCGCCACGCAGATGAAGCTGATCGGGACGTAAATCCAGAAGATCACCTCGATGAAAATCAAGAGGCTCGTGCGAGTGGCGGGCGCCAGCGTGACGTCAAGAGAGTTCATAACGACACGCAGCGCAACGGCTCAGGAAGCGGCGGGGGGCTTTTCTTCGAGACGCGGAAAAAGCGGTTCGGGTTTGCCGATGGCGTGGCCTTTTAGCGAGTTGCCGAAGAGAGCTTCTTCGATCCGGACTGGTCCGGGGAAGAGTTGCAATTGGGCGCGAATTTTTTCCGAGGTGAAAGGCAGCGCTGCCTGCACGAGCACGGAGAGGCGACGCACCGTTTCCGCGAGGAGCCCGAGGACGACGTCAAGTCGCTTGGCCTGGGCCGGATCTTTCGCCAGTTTCCATGGTGCGGTTTCTTCAACGTACTGGTTGCCGCATTGCACCAATTTCCAGGCAGCTTGAAGGGCGAGATGAGGCGCAAATTGCTCCACGGCCGCACGATATTCATCCACGTAGATGTCGGAGCGCAGGCCGTTATCGGACTCCACGAGATGAAAGCCGTCGTAGTTCGGCACGACTCCTTCGCGGTAGCGACCGATCATCGCAAGCGTGCGGTTGACCAGATTGCCGAGGTCATTGCCGAGATCGGTTTTGTATCGCGTCTCAAAACGGTCATCGGAGAAATCGGCATCTTGTCCCAGGACCATTTCGCGCAGGACGAAATAGCGGAGCGCGTCGGGTCCGAATTTCTCCACATAGGGCACCGGATCGATCAGCGACTTTGCGTTCGACTTGCTGATCTTCGCGCCGCTGTTGGTCCAGAAACCGTGCACGAGCAAATGCTTCGGCAATTCCAGTTCCAGCGCAAAAAGCATGATCGGCCAATAGACGCCGTGAGCGGGAATCAGGATGTCCTTGCCGATAATTTGCAGATCAGGCGGCCAGAAAAGTTTGCCCTTCACCGAGGCGAATGAGTAGTAATTGACGAGCGCGTCGAACCAGACGTAGGTGACGTAATCCTCGTTGAACGGCAGCGGAATGCCCCACGTCAGGCGCGATTTCGGGCGCGAAATGCAGAGATCGCCGAGTGGCTCGGCCAGCGCACCGAGTAATTCCTTGCGGCGAAATGCAGGCACGATCCATTCGGGATTTTCCTCAATGTATTTCAATAATTGCTGACGATAGGGCTCCAGCTTGAAATAATAATTCGGCTCCTTTGTCTCGATCACTTCACCGAAAATCTCAGGCCATTGGCCATCGACCTTGTCTTTCTCTGTGACGAACTGCTCCTGCCGCACGCTGTAAAAGCCGGAGTACTCCTGGAAGAAAATCTCGCCCTTGTCATGAAGGCGTTGCAGCCACTCACGCACGATTTTCTTATGATGATCGTCGGTCGTGCGGACGAAATGAGTTGAGGCCACGCCGAGGCTTTCGTGCAGGCGCTGGAAATGCGCGCTCATTTGGTCGGCGAAGAGTTGGGGCTCGACCCCTTCCCGTTGAGCCGATTGCTGGACCTTCTGGCCATGTTCATCCACGCCGGTCAGGAAAAGGACGTCGCGTTCGAGGCTCTTCTCATGGCGTGAAAAGAAGTCGGCCAGCACCTTTTCGTAGGCATGCCCCAGATGGGGCGCGCTGTTGACGTAATCAATCGCTGTCGTGAGAAAATAAGAACCAGCCATGATTGCACTCTACGAGGTTCGTTTTTAAAGGCGAGCGGTTATCTCCTTCTTCATCGCACCATCCTTTAGTGTATTGCTTTGGGTAAAGTCATGAATACGCTATGTACACATGAGAATTCTCCTCCTTGCAATACTGCTTACCAGTTCTGCTTTGGGCGCAGACACTCCTCCCGGTAATGTCCTGAAAAATGGCAATTTTTCAGAAGGCTTGACCCACTGGGATGGCGATTGCAGACCTCTGTCGATGGTAACCAACCAAGTGTCGCCGAATAACGGCGCAGGCGTGGAATTGCTTGGCACGTGGACAAAGCTGACCCAGAACTTCGATACTAAAAAAGGGCATTACGTGCTGAGCGTGACCTTTACAATCACGCCGGATACGACGTTCGTAAAAGAGGAAAAGGAGTATCGAAAGATTCCAGCGAAGCTCGGATTCAGCGACTTGAAGGAATTCCACCTTAAGCGCGGCGAGTGGTGCATCATTGTTACAAATCTTGCTGCGCGTCGGTATGAATACTGCGGGGTGAAGCCGTTGAAGGATGATTCTTCGGTCCAAACAATGACAGGCGAGATTGATCTCAAGAGCGACAGCAATGGAGATACCTTTTGCCTCGCCTTTCCACCAGGACATGGCTTTGTCACTCTTCAGAGCGTCTCAATGGTGCAAAAATAATGCTCGGAGCCAGTCCTGCATCTCAGGACGCCAAAGGCTCCGCCCCATCCGGCGATTCCTTCAGCATCTTCAAGAACCGCTTCATCGCCGGTGAAAGTACCCGGCCCGATTTATAGATGATGCCCAGTGGCCTGTAATAGGGGTGCCCCTTGAACTCGACCGAGGCCAGAGTGCCGTCACGCACTTCCTGCTCCACCGTTGCGCTTGGCACGATAGAAACGCCCGCGCCGATTTCCACCGCGCGCTTCACTGTCTCGATATTATCGAACTCCATGACCGGATTCACTTCCAGTCCTGCCTCGCGAAAAATCTTGTCCACGGCCTTGCGGGTCGGGATGTCCGGCTCGAAGCCGATGAACTTTTCCTTTTTCAATTGTTCCACCGAGATGTCGCTTTCCTTCGCCAGTTCGTGCGAAGGGACGCAGATGAGCACTAACCGGTCCTTGCGAAACGGTTCGATCTTGAGCGTCTTCTTCTGGACGGGAAAGGCCACGAGCCCGAGATCGCTCGTGCCTTCGATTACTTCTTCGTAAACTTGGTTTGAACGGCGGTACTCGACATGCACGTTGACGCTGGGAAATTCGCGCAGAAACTTTTTCAAATATGGCGGCAGTTCGTGCAGCCCGATGCTGTACACGGTGCTTAGCCGGATCGTGCCGGAGACGATGTTGCGCATCTCCGAGAGTTGGTGCTGGAGCGAGTCGAACTGAAAAATGATCAGCTTGCTTGATTCGTAAAGAAGCTGGCCCTCGCGGGTGAGGCCAAATCGCTTGTTGCTTCGCTCGATCAGCGGGACGCGAAAGCGTTCCTCCATGGCGCGGACTTGCTGGCTCACCGCCGACTGGGTGATGAAGTTGAGCGAGGCTGCCTTGCTGAAACTTCGGGACTCAACCAAGTCTCGAAAGACCTTAAAGGATTCAACCTGCATGAAAGACATTATAAGTATATCTAATGACACGTCAATGGTATTTCTGAAGAATGACACCATCGCAATTTGCGGATAAGCTATCCTGATGGACGATCTCTCTTCCCGCCTTGCCGCCCTTCAGAATGAAATTGCCACCGCCGCGCAACGCTCGGGACGCGATCCTTCCGAAATAGAAATCATTGCCGTGAGCAAGACCCAACCCGAGGCAGCCGTCCAAGAAGCGCTTCGCGCCGGACTCACCCGCTTCGGCGAAAACAAGGTCCAGGAAGCACGCGGAAAAATCGATTCGTTGGGGCGTGGCATCTGGCATCTGATCGGGCATCTGCAAAGCAACAAGGCGAAGGATGCAGTGCGGCTTTTCGATTCCATCGATTCGGTCGACCGGCTGGAGCTCGCGGAGGAAATTAATCATCGCGCCGGGGCGATTGGCAAAATCCAGAACGTGCTTTTGCAGGTCAATATCGCGGGGGAAAGCACGAAGTTCGGCTGTGCGCCTGAAGCGGCCCGAGCCTTGGCTGAGGCGATCAACGCTTTGCCGCGTCTCTCTCTGGGTGGACTCATGACCATCGCGCCTTACTCGCCTGAGCCTGAGAAATCGCGGCCTCATTTCGCTGGATTGCGTCTCTTACGGGATAAAATTGAAACCGATACGGGGTTGCGCCTACCGACGCTTTCCATGGGGATGAGCGGCGATTATATCGTGGCCGTCGAAGAAGGGAGCACTCATCTCCGCATCGGCACGGCCCTCTTTGGTGAACGGCTTAAGCTCAAGCAGCGCCGCCCCGAGGATCCCTCGTTTATTGAGTCGACTTAGACAGAAAAAGCTTTGGCCACAAAAGAACACAGAGAGCTCAAAGAAAAAGGTATGGTATTCTTTCTCTGCGCTCTCTGTATTCTTTTGTGGCTATCTTCCGCATTTCCTTGCCCCCGTCTTTTGATTAGACAATCCACCGGTGGGAAAGCTAATCGTGAAGGGGTGCTCACCTTTCTTCGTCCGCTTTTTTTGCTAATCGTCCTATCCTCGACTGCGTTTGCCGCTCTGACTACTCCCGCCGCCAACAAGGCCAAGCCTGTCGTGCCACCGGCTCCGGCCCTGCCCGCCACCGCCGATGTCGTCACCTTCGTCGTTCATAGCGATGACCAGAACCATAAATTCATCGTCACGACGGTGCCCAACCTGATGCGGGTCGATATTCCAGGTGATGACTACAGCGTGATTTACGATGATAAAACCGAGCATTACATCGGGCTCGAACACAGCAACTACACGTACTGGCAGTTTTCCTGGCCGGAGGTCAGCACTGCGGTTGAGTCGTCGAAACGATACGAGACTCGCATGCAGGAGCTAAACTTCGCGGGGATCAGCAGCGATGCGCCTCCTGCCACCAATATCCCCACCGATACCGCCCCCGCCATTGTTCCAGATACCTCCGGCTATGTGTGGAAACAGACGAACGATCACAAGAAAATCGCCGACCTCGACTGCACCCGTTGGACCGGCGAAACGGTGAGCGGCGACGCCGTGCAGGCCTGGTGCTTCAACGGTCCCCTTCCCAAGGTCCAGACCGCCCTGGAACGTCTGCACGTGATCAATGAACCGATGGCGCTGGTCGCCGTTCGGACCCTGATACCGCCGTTTGTTTTTCCCGTTTTCAGCGCCCTTGCCAAAGGCGGCGTCACTCCGATTCAGATCAGTTGGGGCGGAGATCGTGAGAAAAACAGCTTCACGTTTGTGAAGGCCGAAAGTCGCGAGACCAAGCCGAATCTCTTCTCCGTTCCCCCGCTCTACATGAAGACGACCCTCATTACGATGGACGGACTGATCGATCAGAAGAAGTAGTCCGCTTCCACTTGCTCTCCGGCAAAAACCTGACACACTTTCGGCATGACTCAGGTGCCTCAGGATTACGTCCCGGTCTTCCTGCAAATTCTGGCGGGTGTTTCATTTGCCGCCTTCACGCTTGGTTTCTCCGCCCTCGTTGGCAAACGGGGACGCGACAGCGCCGCCAAGGACACTCCCTACGAATGCGGCAAGGATCCCATCGGCCCGACGCATTCCCGCTTCTCGATCAAGTTCTATCTCGTCGCGATGCTCTTCATTCTTTTCGATATCGAGGTCGTGTTCATGTACCCGTGGGCGGTGATTTATCGCGAGGCGCTCCATTACGGCCCCAGCATTTTCTACTCGATGTTTTCCTTCATCGGCATACTCACCGTCGGCTATCTTTACGCATTGAAGAAAAAAGCGTTCAATTGGACGCATAATCCGACTCCCTCGGTTCCGCTTCTTGATGTGGAAGCTTCCCGAATAGCTCTCAAGTCAAAGTAGGTTTTCCCCGCGACCCGCGCGGATTTTTCCGATAGCCTTCCGATCGTGTTTTTCGCTGCCGCTTTTGATCTTCCCTCCGCACCCGCCAGCACGGGCATTGCGTGGCCTGATGTCGCGCTTTCTTTTTTCGCCATCGTCCTGGAAGGCGCGCCCTTTCTGCTCCTCGGCGCAATCGTCTCCGGTCTCGTCGATGTCTTTCTTCCGGCGGGAACGATCAAGAACTGGTTGCCTAAATCGAAGACGCAGGGAGTCTTTGCCGCGCTTGGAGCGGGGTTGATTTTTCCACTGTGCGAATGCGGCGCGATGCCCATCGTTCAGCGGTTGATTCGCAAGGGCGTACCACCGGCCGTCGCCACTACTTACATGCTTGCCGCGCCCGCGCTCAATCCGCTGGCCATGTTCAGCACCTACCTCGCCTTTCGCAACCAGGACCCATGGCTGATGATCGTCCTGCGTTTCGGCTTTAGTCTCGCCGTCTTGCTTTTCCTCGGCTTCTGGTTGATCAAACTTCGTCCTGACCAGATGCTTCGCGCGGAAACCATCACCGGTTCGCCTCGACCCGCGCAGGAACTCTCGCCCAATCCGGGACTCGTTCTCACGCCACGCCCCGGCGCCTCGTTTGGTGGTTTGCAGCAATTCACCGGGGCGGTCATTCGTGATTTCACCGGTGTCCTTCTCTTCCTTGTCATCGGCGCTGCCGCCGCTGCTATTTTTTCCACCGGCTTCAACCGCGATCTCCTCGCGCCGATCGGGCACAGCGTCGTCCTCGGCCCCCTCGCCGGCATTCTTCTCGCCCAAGTCCTCTGCCTTTGCAGCACCACCGATGCCTTCATCATCGCCGCGTTCGTTCCCTTTTCCATTCCGGCGAAGATCGCCTTCCTCGTCGCGGGACCGCTCATCGATCTCAAGCTCTACTGGCTTTATCGCAGCGCGTTTCAACCTAGGT
>Ga0207004_1125_pt1 | contig 18286 bp, 19 predicted proteins | sample Alteio_BWMinCont_86_FD_153468 | JGI IMG/M metagenome (GOLD analysis project Ga0207004, IMG submission 153468) | Enriched cells from forest soil in Barre Woods Harvard Forest LTER site, Petersham, Massachusetts, United States -... | ecosystem: Environmental > Terrestrial > Soil > Temperate forest >...
ATATGAGCGTGGAAAGTTAAGATTGCCGGTGGGTTCCCAAACCCCGGAAGCCGGATTATATAATTCCGCACTGGTCAGTGTATTTCCGTTAAGTTGTCCCCCGACTACCAATACCTTCCCATTAGGCAGCAGCGTTGCAGTGTGGGAGGTACGAGCGGAACTCAGGTTGCCTGTATGCACAAAAACGCCTCTGTCCGGTTCGTACAATTCGGAGTCAGCCAATTCTACCGAACCTTTATAACCTCCCGCTATTAACACACACCCATTGGGCAATAATGTCGCCGTATAATCGACACGTGCGGTGAAGAGACTACCCGTCGACGTCCATTTTGGCTGATTTGTATCCTGGGCTTCCGAAGACTTCAATCCCCCGGCAAGCACCAACGAGAGTATCGCAGCCATCCACAGATGGGATTTTAGTTTCATAAACTGCGACGTGATTTTCCATGCTTTCGCGTACCTTAAACAACTACTCTTAATAGACCTTTTTCACAATGCATCGAATTTGGGCAAGCGTACCTCGTCGCAAGGTCTGGTCGACGGGATGAAAATATTTGATCCATGGATCGAGGAACGTCCATTTGGGGCCCGGCAAGAGATTGAGAAGCATGTAGACGCAATAAGTATTGTGAACGAACCAACTTGGGCGACGCGCAAGAGGGAACCATAGTTTCCTGTCGTACCCGTTGTCTTGAAGGGTCAGGGAAATAATTTCTCCTCCGGGCAATCCAGCAGCGAGATCGCGAACATTGAGCGAGACGGGAGACCAGCTTTTTTCTTTGTGGATCGTGAAAGTCGCCTTGTGATCGCGATTAAACAGGCTGGGGAAAAAGCCCTGCTCATAAAGGTCTTCGTCAGGCACGACGAAAAAGAGATGGCCACCTGGCTTCACCAACTTCCACCATTCCGCCAATGTGCGCACGGGATCATGCATGTGTTCCAGGCAATGGGATGAATAGACGTAATCGTAGGTAGCGGAAACAAAGCGGGTGATATGGTTGGCGTCACCCTGCTCAATATCGAATTTCCTGGCGGTTTTGGTGACCGGATCGGGACCGCTGCCGATATCGATTCCTTCACCTTGGAGAACGCCAAGTTCCAAGTCGCCCCAGATCGCCTTGCTCTTGGAGGTCTCGTTCATGCTTGATCCAAAGATACCGGGAGACCCCTGCTAGAAAGCCTCTTTTATAAGTTTGTCATCCTGAGCTTGTCGAAGGATCAGTTCGGACTGCCTTTCCTTCGACGTACAGAACTGATCTTTCGACAAGCTCAAGATGACGGATTGTTTTGAGAAGGATTTGCAGATATCTCAAAAGAACTTAAGCCGGCGCGGGAAGGCCGGGCATCAGGCCGCCGTCGTCTTCCTTCGGACGGACCGGAGGATTGACCGGGAGCGGTTCCTGCGGCGTCGGGTTGGAGGGCGGCAACAGCGGTGCGGGCGGCGGGGTCAGCATGCGACCGTGCTCGATGATGTCCTTGATGTGCTTGCCGTCGAGCGTCTCGTATTCGAGCAGCGCGGCGGTGATCTTCTCCATCGCGTCACGGTGGGTGGTGATCAATTCCTTGGCTTTGACGTAGGCGCTGTCGACGAGTTGGAGCACCTCGGCATCGATGGCTTCCGCCGTCCTTTCGCTATAACCACGCGAACCGCCCATGTCTCGTCCGAAGAAATTCATCGAGGAGTCGTCGCCGTATTGCACCATGCCGAGTTTTTCACTCATGCCCCATGAGCAGACCATCGCCTTGGCCGCGCGCGTCGCCTGGTGAATATCGTTGGAGGCGCCGCTGCTGATATCGCCCAGGAAAATTTCCTCGGCGACGCGTCCACCCATGACCACGATCAGGTAACTGAGCAATTCCTTTTTCCAACTGGTCACGCGATCCTTCTCCGGCAGGGACATGGTGACACCCAAGGCGGGGCCTCGAGGAATGATGGAAACCTTGTGCAAGGCATCGGTATGGGGCAGAAGAACGCTGAGCAGGGCGTGGCCAGCTTCATGATAGGCGGTCGCCTTCTTTTCCTCTTCGGTCATCGCCATGCTGCGGCGTTCGCGGCCCCAGCGGACCTTGTCCCGCGCTTCTTCAAATTCGGATTGCGTGACCTCGTCCTTGTTGCGCTTGGCGGCGAGGAGCGCGGCTTCGTTGACCACGTTGGCCAACTCCGCGCCGGAGTAACCAGGTGTGCCACGAGCGATGAGCCCGAGATCAACCGTCTTGGCGATTTTCACGTTGCGCGTATGCACATGCAGGATCTGTTCACGTCCACGAACATCGGGAAGGTTCACTCGCACTTCGCGATCGAAGCGACCGGGGCGTAGCAACGCGGGATCGAGTACGTCCTTGCGATTGGTCGCCGCGATGATGATGACGCCCTCCTGCGTCTCGATGCCGTCCATCTCGACGAGGAGCGCGTTGAGCGTCTGTTCGCGCTCATCGTGACCGCCGCCCATGCCGGTGCCGCGACTGCGACCCACGGCGTCGATTTCATCGATGAAGATCAAACAGGGAGCGTTCTTCTTGCCCTGCTCGAACATATCGCGGACGCGGGAAGCACCCACGCCGACAAACATTTCCACGAAATCGGAACCGCTGATGCTGAAGAACGGCACGTCGGCCTCGCCTGCGATGGCCTTGGCCAGAAGCGTCTTGCCGGTGCCTGGAGGCCCAATCATCAACACGCCTTTAGGGATGCGACCGCCCAGTCTCTGAAAGCGGCGCGGGTCCTTGAGAAACTCGACGATTTCGCTCAGTTCTTCCCGCGCTTCATCGATACCGGCGACGTCCTTGAACGTCACCTTGTTGCGGTCGCGAGTCATCATCCGCGCCTTGCTCTTGCCGAAGCTGAAGGCGCTCTTGCCAGCCATCCGGATTTGCTGACGGAAAAGGAAATACATCAAGCCGACAAAGAGAACGATGGGCAACAAGTTGATCAGCAAGGGCCCCATCCAATTGGTGGTGGCTTCAGTCTCGATGATCTTATGGTAACCAGCCTTATCGATTTCCGAGGCGAGGTAGGGATTGAGTGAAAGATCGACCGGAACCTTGAAGGCGGCGACGGCCTCCGGCGCATTCGGCGCGGGAGCCTTATAGGTGCCGGTCAGCATGCGCAGACCGGTGGACGGATCCGGTTCATTGACGATGGTGACCACCTTGTCGGTACTGATCAGTTCGAACAACCGGGTCAGGGTCATTTCCTGCTGCACCATGTTAGGGTGCGTGGCCACCCACCAAAAAGCACAGGCCATAATCAAGGCCATGAATCCAAGCACGGGCCCAACCCAGTTTTTCTCATTACTGGGGCCGGGGGTGGGACCGTTTCCGTCTCCCTTGCGAACGGGCGGCTTGCCGGAATTACGGTCGGGCTTCGGAAACTTGACTGGCGGGGTAGGCATATTCAGTTAAGGCTAACACGCGTAAGCCTCAATAGCAAACTCTGGCATAGGGACGGGGCGCTTACGTTTTTGTCATGTTTATTCATGAGGTTTTACGTAAAGTAGCCTGCGAATGGATCCCAGGACTAACCCGTTGCTTGTTCTGTTGCTGATCATCGAGCTGATCCAACTCCTTGCTTTCTGGGGCTTTATCCGCCATCGGTACGGACTCTCATTGCAACAGCTAAAGCGTTTGACCGGGCAACTTGCCGACGGGCAGCGGCCTAAATCCTATTACATCAACGGCCCCTCACTGGTCGGAGAAATCACGCAGAATCTTGAAAAGGTCGGGACACGCCTTGAAGAAATCCAGCGCCAACAGCAGGAAGAGGACTTCAACCTCAACGTCCTCCTGGCCAACATGGTGGAGGGGGTCATGGTGGTCGATCAACGGCACATGGTTCGGTTGGTCAACGATGAACTGCTCAATCTCTTCAGCCTTAAACAAAGTCCACTGGGCCGGACCGTGTTGGAATCCTTGAGGGAAGCCCGGGTCGAAATAATCGTCCGCGAGACCATTCAAAGCGGCCAATCGCAACAGCGGGAGGTCACCTTGGAAAGCATGGCGGTGGCGATGCGTCATTTCGTCATCAGCGCGGTGCCGATCCGGGCGAAGGACAAGGAGATTCGCGGGGCCGTCATCGTTTTCCACGACATCACGCGCCTCAAGCAACTGGAGGTTATCCGGCAGGATTTTGTCGCCAACGTCTCCCACGAACTGCGCACACCTCTGGCGATTTTCCGCGGTTATCTGGAGACTTTCGCGGACAACCCGAGGCTGACCCGTGAAGAAACCAAGCCGATGATCGAGGCGATGCGACGTCACTCCAACCGGCTCAACGCCCTGGTAGAGGACTTACTTTCCCTGACGCGCCTTGAATCGAAACAAGTTCAAGCCGACTATAGCACGATTCGCTTGGATGCTTTTTTCCAGCAGTTAGTCCGGGATTGGGAAAAGCGGATGGACAAGGGAAAGGTCGAATTTGAACTACAAACGCCGGGGAAAATGCCGCCGTTGGAAGTCGATACGCTCCGCTTTGAGCAGGTGATGCTCAACCTGCTGGAAAATGCCGTGGCCTATTCGAATCCACCCCGAAAGATCATTCTCGCGGCGTCCGTGGAAGGCGAGCAGATCGAGATTCGCGTCGCTGACAATGGTGTCGGCATTCCGCCCGGCGATCTGCCCCACATCTTCGAGCGCTTTTACCGGGTCGACAAGGGCCGCAGCCGCGCCTCCGGTGGCACCGGCCTCGGGCTTGCCATCGTGAAGCAAATCATCCAGACCCATAGGGGGACCGTCCACGCTGAAAGTGAAGTGGGCAAGGGGACGACTATCGTCATCAGGTTACCGCTTACGCAGGAGCGCTGAATTTTGACGGAATTACGGAAGGCAGACGGAATTAACGGAAGGCTAACTTAAAAAATCAGGTCAACTTGAGACCTCTGCTTGCCTTCCTCGTGCCCAGGACTGGAGCGAGAAACTGCCTAATGGGTAGGCTTAGGCTTCGTCGTCGTCGGGACGTGCACGGGGGACGGAGCCTTGGGGGTGTAATCATTCATGTCCGCAGGTGGCGGCGGAGTTGCCTGTGGATAGAGCAAGGACGGCGCCTTCCAGATGATGAGCCCAACGACAATCACGAGAATGACCGCCAGGCCAATCATGAGCCACATCTGATGCTTGGCTCCGGTGGCCGATTCGATAATGGCCACGTCCTGCTTCTGCGACGCGCGGAAATTGGGATCGGTGATCCGACGCTTGGCATCTTCAAGTTGTTCGATAAAGTCAGCATACGACGCATAGCGATCCTCGGGATAACGGGCCATCGCCTTGCTCACCGCGTAGGCGGTCTGGTCGGAAATGTCAGGCACGAAAGCCTTCAAGGAAATCACGTTTCCGCTGAGGTGTTTCATGGCGACGGCGTTTGGGTCCTCGCCTTCGTAAGGCGGACGTCCGGAGATGGCGTGGAACAAAGTCGCACCGAGACTGTAGAGATCGCTCTGGAAAGTTTCCTGCTCGCGCTCGAGTTTTTCCGGCGCGACATAATAGGGTGTGCCCCAGATTTCGCCGTCAAAATGATCGGTGGTGTCAAAGGACAACGAGAGGCCGAAGTCGACGACTTTAGGTGTGTTGTTGGCGTTGAAGAGAATATTGCCGGGCTTGATGTCGCGATGAATCAGGCCTCCACGCTGTAGCGCGCACTCGAGACCACGAGCCACGGCGATGCCGATTTCGATTCCTTCCAGCTCCGTGATCTGTCCGAGATTTGCGATCTTGTCATCGAGTGAGCCTCCGGAAATAAATTCGACCACCATGTAATAAACGCCCTCGTGCTGGCCGAAGGCGTAGACCTGAACGATGTTCGGATGATTGAGCGAAGCGGTGATTTCCGCCTCGCGCAAAAAGGTGGCGAGGAATTTTTCGTCGGAGACGAGCTCAGGCTTGAGGACTTTGACGGCGACGATGCGATTGAGGCTCACATCGCGACCGATGTAAACTGCGCCCATGCCGCCCGCACCGATCTGGCGCTCGAGAAGAAAATTGCCAAATTGGCGGGTGATCACGAACTCGTTGCTGCAATAGGGACATGTGATACCATCACCCGGATCGAGACCGGAGATATCGATGACGTTCTGGCAACGAGCACAGACGGTCGTGACCATCTTGTCAGTCACCGGGTTCTCCATTCCTAAAAGCTGCCACGACTAGAATTTAATTGCAATTGTTGAAACTATGACTTTTCCATCAGCCCTTACTTCGTTTAGCGAAGACCAAGTGCGGCCTTTTATCGGTCAGCGCCTTGACGTCTTTCTTGCCGCCGCGCTCGAACGCTCGCGCACCCATGTCCAGACGCTGTTGAAACAGGGGCTCGTTCAACTGATCCCCGCCACGGCCAAGGTGTCCGCGAGCCATCGTCTGCGGAAGGGTGATTCGGTGAGCGTTCAGGCCAGTCCGGAGTTACCGACTGATTCCGAGCCGACCGGGGAGGCCATTCCCCTCGATATTATTTATGAAGATGAGGTCCTTCTTGCCCTCAATAAGCAGCCGGGACTTGTGGTCCATCCTGCCGCGGGACATTGGTCGGGGACGCTAGTCAATGCGCTGATTCATCACCGGGGCGCGCAACTGGCCCAGCGTGGCGGCCGGGAACGACTCGGCATCGTGCACCGGCTCGACAAGGATACCAGCGGGGTGATGCTCATCGCCAAGACGGACGAGGCGCACGAGCGGCTGGCCAAGTCTTTCGCTGACCGGCAGGTCAAGAAACTCTACCGGGCACTTTGCTGGGGAGTTTTTCGCCGACTTTCAGGCGAATGCCGGGGACCGATCGGGCGGCATCCCCAACAGCGAAAAAAAATGGCGGTGCTTAAAAACGTGGGACGAGGCCGGACCGCCTGGACCGATTATCGCGTGCTTCAGCAGGGGAAATCGGGTGCGGAGGTGGAGTGCGCGCTGCATACGGGTCGCACACACCAGATTCGCGTTCATCTATCGCACCTTGGCCATCCCATTTGGGGTGATTCTCTTTACGGACAAAAGCACATGCTTTCGGATGGAACTTGTCCCACGCGCCAAATGCTTCATGCCGCGCATCTGGAGATCGCGCATCCCGTGACGGGAAAGCTCCTGGTATTCGACGCGCCGCTGCCGGAAGATTATCTCGCCTGCCGGAAGCGATTAGTGGGGGTTTAGGATAGGGGTGGCCCGGACAACTTGTTGTCCGGGTTCCGCGAATGCGGAGCAGGAAGTCGCCAGAGATTGGTCAACCTTTGGAAGTGAAAGTCTTGCGGTCACCTCCTGTGGCCTTCGGCCACCCGGACAACAAGTTGTCCGGGCCACCCAAATCGCGCGTCTCTCTCGGCTAACCGACTTCGGCCATCTCCGTCGCGGCCCGGTGCGTGGGAATCGCGGACGGCAGGATTACTTCGGCTTCGGACTTATAAATCGCCGTCATGGCTTCACGCTGAAGTAGGCGCTTTGGCGGCGCTTGAAGGTCCCAGACGATGCCCAATTTCTCCAAGCCGAGGAGGATGTAATAGGTGATATCAATTTCGTACCAGAAGAAGCCCTGTCGTGCGGAGAGCGGGTACTGATGATGATTGTTGTGCCAGCCTTCGCCCATGGTCAAAATGGCGAGCCAGAGGCTGTTTTTGCTCTCTTCGCCAGTCTCGTAACGGCGTTTGCCGAACATATGACAGAGAGAATTGATGGCAAACGTGGTGTGATAAAGAATCACGGTGCTGATGAGGAAACCGACCACGAGGCCCATCCAGGCATTGTTGAACCAATAATGGCCAACTACGAAGCAAAACGTGCCCGCGACAATGGGCGGAATGAAGATATATTTGTCCAGCCAGACCAATTCGGGAAATTTGCCCAAGTCCTTGACGACCTTAGGGTCATATTCCTCGTATTCCTTGGAGAGGACCCAACCGACATGCGACCAATAGAAACCCTCGAGCTTGGCGGAATGGAGGTCTTCGTCCGTGTCGGAATGCTTGTGATGATGGCGGTGATGAGCGGCCCACCAGAGGGCCCCCTTTTGGGCGGCAGAGCCACCGAGAAAGGCGAGGCAAAATTGAAAGAACCGGCTCGTTTTGTAGCTTCGATGAGAAAAGTAGCGATGGAAAGCGCCGGTGATGCCAAACTTACGAATAAAAAACATGAAGGCGCAGAGGGTAGCAGCCTCGATATTGATCCCGGTCCAGATCACGGCAAAGCATGCCAGATGGAGCACGATAAACATCACGCCGGGAAAAGAAATATGGAAGTCTCGGTGCATATGAGCCTCGATTATGGGGTAAACTGTGTCGGGTACAACTTAAAACCATGAAAGGTAGACAGCCCCTTATCCTCTTTAGAGGAGAAGATGCCCTCTTGTATTCCCTGAAGGGCAACCTTGCTCTCACTTCAATGTACACCCTAATCTGACCTTTGCCGGAAAAACAGAAATGAGCCCGCTTCCTCCATTTCCTTTCGTCGTGCAATCTGCGCGATATTTTTGGACAGGCTTGATCATGGGAAGCGTGCTGGCCAGCGTGACGCTTCGCGCTCAGGATGCGCCGCAGCAGCAACATATTGAAATTACGGGCAGTCATGAATTGCGTCTGATTTATGACTTCACTTTCACCTGGCCCAGCGGTGGCGATTGCAGCGCGGTGTTCAAACTGCCCATCCCGCCGAATACCGGTACGCAGCAAATCGAGCATTTTAGTTCTTCGCTTAAAGGCACCGTGGTGACGGACGATGCCGATCCGCCACATCGGATATTGACCGCTACGTTGCACCACGAACGCGGGGATGATCGCCGGATGAATTGGCGGGTCGAGATCGTTGGCCAGTTCCAGACGCGGCAACTGGTCGATGGACCTCCGACCTACACAACACCCATTGTGCCGCCCGCTCCAGGGGAATTCCTTGGTTCGACGGAATCGGTCAACTGGGACAATGATTCTTTCGGCAAGTGGCTTGATTCTTCCGGCTTGCGCCGCACGGCCAATGAATCGCCGGTGCATTATGGCGCGCGGGTCTACGCTTATTTCAAGGCCAATGGCCGCTACCATTATCCGCCGGATACCGCCTGGAATGCGGCGGCGGCTTGTCACAGCTTGCGCACCGATTGCGGCGGCTTCTCTCTCGTTTTCGTCGCGGCCTGCCGGGCCAATAAAATTCCCGCGCGGCTGCTGGTCGGGCAATGCTTCAAGGCGCGGCAGGGACCAGGAGGTTCCGTCGAGCTGACGGGAGAACGCCAGACGCATGTCATCGCCGAGTTTTTCGATCCGCAGATTGGGTGGATACCTGAGGACATTTCATCGACGTTTCTGAAGATGCCAGGTTACGCCGACCTCAACTTCTTCGGGCGCGACCCGGGCTATTTCTTTGCCTGGCATTTCGACGCCGATTTTCGTTTCGACCTGCCGCGCAAGGCCAATGCGCATGTGCAATGGATTCAGAATCCCTCGCTCTGGTTCAGTGAGAACGCGGATGACGCGAACGATACCGTGTCGCATCATTGGACGGTGGATACGCTGAAGTAAGGCGGGGGAGTTTTGACGGAATTAACGGAATTTTTCCAAATTAACGAAGAAGGCAGGAAGGGTTTAAGGAAATCACTTCTTCTAAAAACTTTACGAAGTAACTGCGTTCGAAATCGAATGTTTTGTTATTTCCGATTTTGTTAATTTGGAAAAATCCCGTTAATTCCGTCAAAATTTCAGCCCAGCCTTTTTAAGACCTCGAGAACATCTTGTGCTTGTTCACGGGTGGAGGCATGGAGATCGCGCCAGATAATTCTACCGTCCTTGATGAGAAAGGATTGTCGATGCGTCATACCCAAGATCAGCCGCACGCCAAAGGCTTTCGCGACGGCGCGATCATAATCCGCGAGGAGGGTGAACGGCAGCTTGTACTTTTCCTTGAAGCGAAGTTGTGAGCCGGGCTTGTCTGTACTGACGCCGATGACGCGAACGCCTTGCCCCTGCAATTCCTCGAAAGCGTCGCGGAGACTGCAGGCCTGTGCCGTGCAACCGGGGGTATCGGCCTTCGGATAAAAATAAATCAACGTGATGCCGTCTTGATAAAAATCGGACAGCTTCACCTCGCGGTCGTTTTCGTCGCGCGAAATAACATCAGGTGCGACATCACCGACCGTCAGAGCTTCTCCCATCGTGGCCAATCCCAGCCAAGCAAGGAAACTCACGGAGACTCTTCCGGTGAATCAACTTCGTCCTGCCCGCCCAACTGTGCCGCAATCTCCTCTTCGTAATTAATGCGCAACTCATCCGCGAGGCGGTGTCTTTTATAAGTACGCCCCTTGATCGCATGGACTGAAACGATCCCCTTCATGCTGTTGGTGAGGAAAATTTCCTCGGCTTCGAGCAAGTCGCTGGGGGGATAGTGTCCTGACCGGACGTTGTGGAACTTGGAAATAAAGGCCCGCGTGACACCACGCCGACATCCGGTCTCATGGGCCGGGGTGAAGACTTGTCCTTTCAACAGCCAAAATATATTGGCGCGTGCGGCGCTGGCCATAAGTCCATATTCGTTGAGCAGGATCACTTCATCGGTGGTTTTCATTTTCCACGCCTGGGCGTGCGACAAGTAGCTGAGAGTCTTGAAACGCGCATCCCAATTGCACGAGCCGACGCGAACCGGGGAAACGGAAAGCTCAATCGTACCGGGATCGACCCACTTCTCCTCGACGAATTTGGTGTAGGTCTCCTCTGGCGTCACGATCCAGCGCCAACGCCCGGAGAGATGGGGAAGCTCCGCCGCAGCTTTCTCAAAATCGAAGTCGGACTCCAGGCCCAACGTCGTCATGGCACGCTCCAGTTCCCGCAGATGCCCTGCCACAAAAAGAGGCACGCCATCCACGACTCGCAAGGTCTCAAACACGCCCCAGCCGGGGGCAAATTCGGCACCAGATTTTGTCATCACCCAAGATTGCCTCTTGCTCCGGGGCGGCATCAATCTAAAGTTTAGAGGAACTCTTTTTCTACTATGCCCTACCTAGACTCCTCATTAAAACTGGACGAAATCCCCGTCGGCGAAAGCCGTTGCGTCACGCTTGGCGATCTTCAAGTCGGCCTCTTTCATCGCAAGGAGGGTCTCTTTGCCATCGATAATATTTGTCCGCATCGCGGCGCGCCGCTGCATGACGGCATGATCAGTGACAGTGGGGTCACCTGCCCGTGGCATCAGTGGCAATTCCAACTCACCGATGGTGTCTGCCTGAATATACCCAAGGTTCGCGTCGCCAGCTATGCGGTGGAAGTTCGTGAAGGCGCCATTTGGATCAACACCGAGGACCAAGGAGCAATAAAATCATGAAATCCGCCTACGAATTGGCCATGGAGCGGCTCGAAAAGAAAGCTCCGACGAAAAAACTGACCGAAAAGCAAAAGGCCGAAATCGCCGAGATCAACTCGCTTTATGGTTCAAAAATCGCCGAGAAGGAGACTTTTCTTCAAGGTGAAATCGTGAAGGAGAAGATGAAGGGTGACATGACCGCCGTCGCGCAGATTCAAGATCAACTCACGCGCGAACTGAGACGGCTTCATGTCGAGTGGGAGGAGAAGAAAGCGGCTGTCCATGGAGAGACCGCTTACGAGAGCGAGATCAAGCGATTGGAAAAGGACTCGCCGAAGAAAAAGTAATGAGATTCACTGCGCAACAGGAAGAAACGCTCGCTCGGCTTACACAGACGCTGGACGAGTACCTGGCGGCTGTCCCACGCCAGAAGGAGGCGAATCCGCCTGACCTCATGGCGCTTTTTGCGCGGCTTGATGCATTTGAAGTCGAAATCGATTCCAGTTATCCCGCGCAGTTGCGCCATTACCTGCATCAGAAAAGCTATCGCAAGGCCCATCTTTTTCTTCAGGATCGGGATGCCGAGAATCTTCGTGGGAATTGCGGGAGATAAGAATTTTGACGGAATTAACGGAATTTTTCCAAATTGACGGAATGAAGGCAGGGAAGCTTTGGGAGAATCTTTGCCCTTTAAAAAACTTACAAGATGGATGCGCTCGAAATCGGATGCCTTGTGATTTCTGATTCCGTTAATTTCGTCAATTTTTCAGCTTTAGAAAGTCTCGACAGGCGAGCGCTTGCCGTCGTCGATGGAGCGGGCGGCGGCGGCTTCTGCGCCGAGGGTATCGACGCGTAACTGGTAAATCTTTTTGTCCAGCGCGGCATGCGCTTCGATGGAAAAGGGATGAGGCGGATCGAGTTTTTCGTGGAAATGAGCGAGCTGCTTTTCTGCTTCTACGGCGCGTGCCAATGAAATTGTTTCGAGCGCCTTGGCGGCTTCGGGAATCAATTCGGGCCGATGGCAGAGCAAGACGAGATCGTTGCCCGCCTCGACGGCGCGCGTGACCGATTCGGCCAAGCCGTAATGGCCGACAATCGCGCCCATGTCGAGGTCGTCACTGATGACGACGCCCTGATAGCCCCATTCCTTGCGTAGAAGGTCGTGGATGATTTTTCGCGACAAGGAAGAGGGATAACCACTGTCGTCGAGCGCGGGATAATTAGCGTGACCGACCATCATCGAATCGAGTTCAGGTGCGAGGGCCTTGAAGGCTTTCCACTCGGTTTCCTCCAATTGTTCGCGACTGCGCGCCACGACCGGCAACTCATGATGAGGATCGACGGCGGCATAGGAATAACCGGGAAAGTGTTTGCCGCAACTGAGGACGCCCTGCTCCCGCATGGTGCGATTGAAGGCCCCGGCATTGAGGACGACTTCGTCCGGACTCAATCCCCACGTCCGATTCTTCAGCGAGTTATCGAGATCGCCATCGAAGGAGACATCGACGACCGGCGCGAGATTCAGGTTGAAGCCGAAGAGCCGCAGGATTTCGCCGGTGAGCGCGCCGTGCCGCTCGATCAGACGGAGGTCGCCCTTTTCCCGGAGCTGCTTTGCGCTCGGCGGTTCCGCACCGCACTCCTTGAGACGCGAGACGCGTCCTCCTTCCTGGTCGATGGTCACGATGGGGACGTGCTTCACCTCACTGCGCAGATCGTCGATCAGCTTGCGCAGTTGCGCAGGGGCCTTGATGTTGCGTCCGAAAAGAATGAAGCCCGCCGGTTGAACTTCGCGGATGATCGCCGCCGTTTTCGCGTCCAGTTCCGTGCCCGGCACGCCCATGAGAATGTATTGACCGCCGTTCATGATGTGACTAGCGCAAAAGTTGGCGTGGTATTCAAGCGCAACTTTTGTCCTTCGCCTTGACCAAATGAAAAGCGACCGAGAAGGGACGTGTGCTGGTCCGATGAATTTGTTCCGGCGTCATGTCTGGTGGATAGGGCGGTTGTGCCACTGGTTCATCAAAGCCGATCACCTGAAAACCGTGATCGTGAAAACATTTCCAGTACCGGTTGAGCGGGCGGTGATAAAACACAAAGGGAGAGGTGAAGTGGCCCCAGGAACTTTCCTCGCGTCTTTCTCCAAAATAGGACTCGGCCCAATGAAAAACTGGACCACCCTCCGGATGTTCCGGGACCTCCGCACGATCAAAACAGGGATGAGAAAAAATGGCGACGGCGCGGCCTTCCGGCCTCAGGACCCGATGAAATTGGGCGATAGCGCCATCCAAATCCGCGCAATCCATCAGCACGTAATTTGAAACAATAAGATCGAAGGCAGCGGTCTCAACGGTGGAAAGCTCGGAGATCGAATCGACCTCAAAGCTGATGGAGACCTTTGCGTCGGCGGCATTTTTCCGGGCGACTTCCAGCATGGCGAGCGAGAAGTCGACGGCCTGAACGTTCGCGCCCTTTCGGGCCAGCTTGATCGCGAGATAGCCGGTGCCGCAGCCCGCATCGAGGACATCGAGCCCCTTCACCTCACCGGCAAAACGCCACAGCACGGGATCTGAATTTATCTGGCGATTGCGGTCCCCTTCACTGCCGACTTGAACATGCCAATCGCGCGCCTTGTGGTTCCATGAGGCGATATCGGGATCGGTGTTTTCCATGGGAAATGAAGCCTATCGAAACCATCGTTTTGATTCAAAGGCAATACGTCGGGATTAAACACTTTAAAGTCACCACTGGATTCAGGCCTGACTTTCAGGCACAGTATAGGGATGCCGACTTACGAGTATGAATGCGCCAAGTGCCACAAGGGTTTTGAAATTTTCCAATCGATGAAAGACGACGCCCTGAAGGCCTGTCCCAAGGATCGCTGCCAGCTCAAAACGAAGTGGGGCAAGGGGAAGGTCAAACGCAAACTCGGCGCGGGCGCGGGTTTCATTTTCAAGGGTTCCGGTTTTTACATCACCGATTATCGGAGCGAAGGCTACAAGAAGTCCAAGAGCGATTCCGCCAAGGCGAGCGAGCCCGCGACGAAATCCGAGTCCACCAAAACCGAATCGGCCAAACCGGCTGCCAAGCCCGCAGCCAAGGCCGACTGATCATGTGAAAAGGCGATTACTCCTATTCGCCCTAGTGGGGTTGCTTGTGCCTGGCCTGATTGGCCTCAAGGCCGACGACGCGGCACCGGATACGACCGCGGACGCCCCTCTCCCCATCACCACTTCCGCTTCCCAGCATTATCCGGAAGTCACCTGCACCACCTCCGATACACTGGCTTGCGCCGACACGCTGCAGATGGCAGCCGATGCCCGCCTGCAATTGGGCCCCCTCCTCAACCTCGGGCCGAACTGGCGGTTCCCGGTCCACATCCATGTGATGACGCCGGACGATCCCCTCCTCGTGAAAATCAATCGCGAGGCCGCTGCGGTCTTCGCCGACAACTCGGGAATGCACATCGAAGCGGTGCTGCCTTCAACTGATCCAAACGCGCGCGAATTCATTCAGCGCCAATTTGTAACCGCGCTTCTCTGGGAAAAATTCTTCGCAAACACCAAGGCCTTTGACAACCACACGCCGCTTAGCATCGTTCCAGCTTGGCTGGTCTCAGGCTTGGGCGAATGGTTGAACGACGATCCCGAGCACAACCGCGAAAGCATCGTGAGAAAAGCGGTCGAGACCCAGCGCGCGCCGACCCTGGCCGAGATCGCGGGATGGAAGGAAATAAGCAAGGACCGGCTGATGGGACTCTGGCAGCGGTCGTTCTGTTTTTACCTCGTCGACAGCATCATCAAGCCGGGCGAGAAACGGGATGGGTTTCAGCAATGGCTCGCCACGCTTTCCGGTCCAAATCCAAGTTCGGCCCGTCTTCTTTTCCCGACGGAAATGGGCTGGCAGCGCGAACTGGTCGATGCCACTCAACGCAGCCACGACATCATCTATAGTTGGGATGAAACCGCCGCGGAATTGGCCTCCACCGAGGTAATCACGGTCCCCGGCGACAAACGCGTCTGCACGCTCGACACTGTCACCACGCTTGCTTACGACACCAATTTGGCGGCGACACTGCAGCAAAAGCTTACCGCTCTGACTGCCCTCGAACTCCGGTCTCATCCCAGTTGGCATCCGACGCTGGAACTTTATCGCTCCGGTCTCTCCACGCTGATCAACTTAAAAAATCCTGCCATGGCCCAGAGGCTGTTTCAGGAAGCGCATACTGTCCGCGCTGCCGAGATGGACAACCATCAGAAACTGGTCGACTACGTGAATTGGTTTGAAGTGACGCGGGATTATCCGGGCACCGTCTCACGTTTCAGTTCCTACTTCTCGACCGCCCAGGAAGTGGAACAGGCGCAGGCCGATCCCGCCCATCCCAATCCGATTCGCGCCGATTTGCTTCATGTCGAGTCGCAGTTGTGACTGAAGGGGAAGTTTTTGACGGAATTAACGGAATTACGGAATTAAGAAACAGTTGGGAAAGGATTGTAGATTATGGGCGACGTTCTTGATTTTCTATTCGGAGCCTGTTTGCTCAGCAGCGCTATTTTTGGAATAGTCGGAATGCCTTTACATAATGCTGCGAAACGAAGGTTTCTTGGCGAATTAAAGCCGAAAGATACTGCGCTCGGTTTTATGGGGCTACGCTTTTACTCCCTTTTACTGCGAAAGCATTGCATGACTCTCGATAAGCACGGGACAATATCTCTCCTCTCAGTATATCGCTTTTGTGTCTTGGGGTTTATTGTCAGCTACTCGTTGGCTGTCCTACTCTTGCTCTCATTCTATGCGTTAATAATCATTTTCTAATTTGGTTGTTTGCTAATTCCGTAATTCCGTTAATTCCGTCAAAATCTTCCCCATGCAAAATACGCTGATCGACGGACGTTATCTATTGCAGGAGGTGATCGGCTCCGGCGGTGAGGCGCGCGTCTTTCGCGCCCAGGATAAGATCACGAGGAATGCCGTGGCCGTGCGACTGGCACGAAAGCCGGTCACTTATACGGTGCCGGATGCGGTACCAAGTCATTCAAACTGGGTGCACTTCCACCATGGGGGAGTTGATCCGCAACACGGCGCGTATCAGATTTTTGAATTGCTTGAGGGCTCGACGCTCGATGCGGCGATCAAGTCCGGCCCGCTGAATCCCGAGGCGTGGCGTCTTTTCGTTGAGCAATCGCTTGATGCGGTAAAAGCGTTGCACGACGCCGGATGGATTCATGGCGATCTGAATGCCGGGAATTTTTTTCTAGCGAATACAGGTTGGAAATTGCTCGAGCTTCCCTTTCTTCGTTTCGATCCGCCTCCGAACCGAACGGCTCTTTTCGGCAGCATCCACACGCTTGCACCTGAACAGATCGATGGTGCGGCTGCGGATATCCGCTCGGATTTGTACTCGCTCGGCTGTCTCTATTACTATGCGGCCTGCGGGGAGTTTCCCCATACGGGCGCCACGACTCAGGAGATTGCCGTCCAACGTCTTTGCTTTGCACCTGTGCCTTTGATTGAAAAAACGCCTCATCTAACCACCGCGTTGAACGCATGGGTCATGCAGTTTTTGGCCCGCAACCCGCAGGATCGCTTTCCAAGCGCCGCAGCGGCACGTCAGTTGCTCGGAGTTGCATAAACGGTTCGCCGTGTTTTACTGCCCTGACATGACGCCGCCTGAATTTCGCCGTGATCCCCTGCACAACACCTGGGTCGTTTTCGCCCCGGAGCGGCAGCGCCGTCCCCAAGACTTCGCGCCAGCCACGCTGCAAGCGAGTACGCTCGATCCCTTTGCCGAGGGCAGCGAGCGCCTCACCCCGCCGGAGGTCTACGCCATACGGAAGGAAAAATCGAAGCCGAACGAGCCGGGCTGGCGTGTGCGCGTTGTGCCGAATCGCTATCCCGCCATGCGGATCGAAGGGAAACTCGAGGCCAGTCCGGTCGGGCTCTATGACCGAGTGACCGGCATCGGCGCGCATGAAGTCATCATCGAGACGCCCGACGGCGATGTCGCGATGGAGGAATTGCCTGTCGCCGCCATTGGCGAAATTCTTTCCTGTTATCGTGAGCGCATTCTCGATCTGGACAAGGACCCGCGCTTCCAGCACATCTACATCTTCAAGAATGTCGGACCGAGCGCGGGAGCTTCCCTCGCGCATGCCCACTCGCAGCTTGTCGCGCTACCGCTCATCCCGCCGTTCGTCGAAGGCAAGCTGGTTCGCGCCCGCGAGCATTATTTGCTCAAGCAGCGCAGCCTCTTCAGTGACATCCTGCATACCGAACATGCCGACGGTTCCCGGCTGGTCACGGAAAACGATTCCTTCGTTCTCTTCTGCCCCTTCGCCAGTCGCTTTCCGTTTGAACTGGCCATCTTTCCGAAGCGTCATCATCCCGATTTCGTTTCCTGCACCCCGGTCGAACTGCATGACCTTGCCGAGATTCTCCGCTTCGCGTTGGAGCGACTCAGTGCGGTCCTGGAAAAGCCGGGGTACAATCTGCTGCTGCACACCGCGCCGTTGTGGCGGCCTGCGACCGAACGCTTCGCCAGCGCGCGTCACGATTACTCGTGGCATCTCGAAATCGTCCCGCGTTTCAATTCGCTCGCGGGATTTGAAATCGGTTTGGGCGCGTGTATCAATACCGTTTATCCAGAGGAAGCCGCGCGATTCCTGCGCGGGGAGGCGCGGTCATGAACGTCGTCATTCTCTGGCACATGCATCAGCCCTACTACGTCAATCCATTGACGAAAAAGGCGATGATGCCCTGGGTGCGCCTGCACGCGGCCAAGGGTTACCTCGACATGATCGACCTGGTCACCGCGCAGCCCGATCTGCGGGTCAATTTCAACTTCAGCCCGGTGCTCGTGCGCCAGGTTCTGGAACTGGTGAACAATGAAGTGCAGGATGACTGGGAAAACCTCAGTCGCAAGCCCGCGGCCAATCTCGACGAACAGGAACGCCGCCATCTCCTTGAGAATTTTTTCAAGATCAACTGGGACACGCTCATCCGACCGATGCCCCGTTACGAGGAACTGCTGGCCAAGCGCGGCGCCAGCTAC
>Ga0207004_1133_pt1 | contig 17302 bp, 14 predicted proteins | sample Alteio_BWMinCont_86_FD_153468 | JGI IMG/M metagenome (GOLD analysis project Ga0207004, IMG submission 153468) | Enriched cells from forest soil in Barre Woods Harvard Forest LTER site, Petersham, Massachusetts, United States -... | ecosystem: Environmental > Terrestrial > Soil > Temperate forest >...
TGCGTCCGGCGGGTGGCGCGGTGGCGGTCAGGAGAAGCGCATGATAACGACGCGTGCGAATACCGGAGACCGTGCCGCTGGCGAAACCGCCGAAGCCGTCTGCCTCGAGCCATTCCTGGGTTTCTTTTTTCGGGCTGATCGTGTGGTTCATGGGAGAAGTTGTGCGTGAGGCCTCAAGTGTTCAATCAGTTTAGTTGGCCCGGGAAAATAAGCGAATCGAGATATTTACGGCGACGAGGGACCTGCGACAGCTACCGAAGGCAGAAAAAGCAGACTGAACTGATCCTTCGACAAGCTCAGGATGACTAATGAGAACGAAGGAAGTCCACGACGACCTCCTGTTCGCTGCGCGAATCCGGACAACTAGTTGTTCGGGCCACCCATCAAGTCGAAGATTTGCGGCGCAGGAGGGCGTACCCGGCGATCAGCCAGGCGGCGAGCATGATGGTATCGCTGAACAAGTTCACGGCGCGGGCGGCCAGGTTGAAGCCGGCGACGTGATAGTGGGAGACGTAGCTCATCGTGATCGTGGAATTGCCGGGGGGCACGGCGATGGCGCGCATGATGAAGTCGGCGCGCAACAGGGGGACGTCGTGGCCGTTGACCTGCGCCTGCCAGTCGGGATCGTATTGATCGTTGATGAGGACGTAGCCTCCGGGGGCGTTTTTTACCTCAATTTCAATTTCTGTGGGCGTGTAGGTTTTTAGGTCGACCTGGGCAGTGCCAAGTTTACCAACGACGACGTTCCCGGCGCTCTTCGGTGGCTCTGGAGATGGGGCCGATAACAGAATGGTCTCGCGAGGATTCCAGGCTCGGTCAGCGAGGCGTTTGAGCAGCGCGTCCTCCGAGGGAATCACTTCGGCCTTTGGGACGAGGGTCACCTTGGCGAGGTAGTCCTTCATGCCGATCAAGGCATGGGAAGGGAGATCGGGTGAACCGGTGGGCACAAGCGTGTAACCGTTGGCGTAATCGATGTTGGCGGCGAGGAGAGGATCGTTGCGGAATTGGGGCATGAATTCCTGCGGCACCGCGATGTTTTTCACACCGGCAAGAAACCAGAGGCGCTGCTTGTCGCCACCGAGGGTATTGAAGAAGGCGTTGATGTCGTCCGGGATGCGCGAGGCGGCGGAGATATCGATGCAAGAGATGTTGTCGGTGTTGAATTGATTCAGCAGAAGGATATTGAGGATGGGATCCTCCACGGCGACGCTGACCCGGACCTGGTCGCCCTCCTGCTTGAGCGCTTCCAGGAGAGGATTTGTCGCAGTTATCGCACCGAGGCTGACCTTCTGGATGAATTGGGTATCAACCCAAGCGAGTTGAGCGACGCTGAGCGCGGCCATGCCGAGCGCGAGGGTCAGCGGAAGATGATTGGGTTGGAGGATGGACTGCCACATGCGATGCAGGAGCGGATTGATGAGCGTCCATTTGCGCAGCCATTCGGGACGCCAGATGCCGTAGAGCAAGAGACAGAACAGGGCCATGACCTCGATGGCGACTCTCAAGGATGTCTTCAACGTATCCGTGATATTGGCGATTGCGCCGAGGTCATAAGTATCGTTACGGAGATGCTGTAGGAGGACAGGGTAGAAGATGTAGTAAGCGAGCAGGCCGAGGACGAGAAAAACCAGCGTACCGCCGCTGAGCCAAGCTAACCGGTGGCGAATGACCTTGCTATCGGGTGCATCGGATGAAAGCGAGGAGATGAGAGCTTGCACGCCGAAAGCACTGAGCGTGACGAGGGCGAAATTGGTCATCTCGAGCCACTTGAGCGGGTTGCGCCATTTATCCATGAGAGGCAACGCAAAGAGCGGTCGATACAAGGGCGTGTGGTAACCCCAGGAGAGAACCAATGTGATGGTGCCAAGGGCCAGGAGGACCCGTCCGAAAAAGCGGGACCTGTCCGTGATTTGCGCGGATCCAAGCAGGGAACCGGGCAAAAGCGCACAGACACCCATCAAGGCGAGGACGGTTGCCGCCGTGCCCGTCGTGCTGATGGCGAGGTTGAAATTGCGCATGCCCTGATGATGCAACGACCAGCCGGGCCATTGTCCGATCCAACCCCAATAAGGCCCTTCGTCACTATTGCTGTGCCAGCCGAAAAAACCGGGAATAAGATAGGTCAGCGTTTCCTGCGGCCCGAGGCTGAACTGGGTGCACATTTTGTAGGTTTGCTCGTAGTGCGTTTGGCCACCGATTTTTACACCGACAATCTGGCCTTGAAACAACGCCATGAATGAGGCGAGGGAGATGAGCAGCGCGGTTCCTGCGCAAAGGATGAGATGACGGAGATTGGTCCAGACATCGCATAGGGGAGGACGGCGGAGGATGGGGGCGAGATAGAGCGCGGCGATGAGCAGACTGGCGATGGCGCCGCGATCGGTGGCAGTGGGCAGTTCGACCATCGTTCCGCAACAGGCGCCGCTGATGAGCGCATAAGCCCAGTGACCGGTTCGTTGGGCGCGCAATGCACCCCAGGCGGCCAGCGCGAAGAAGGGCCACGAGGTGATGTAGGAAAAATGTCCGGGGAAGATAAATGGGAGAAGATCGCCCTGCCATGCGTAGATCAGACCGCCGAAGAGGGCGGCGGGACGGGGTAATTCGAGTTCGCGGAGGAAGGCGGCCATGGCCAGCAGGGAGAGCGTGGCGATCAGCGGTGCGTAAGAGGTGAAAAAAAGCCATGCGGGCCAGAGAGAAGCGAGGGTGACGGGATTGAGGGCGAGCGGAGGATTGGCAACGCCGAGCCAATTTAGGACCAGGAAAGAACCGTTCGGTGGAAAATGATAAGCGAGTTTCCAGAGGTTCGACGGGTTGATGTCGATCGTCATCGGGACGAATTGCCCGAACGAGAAGAACTGGCAGAGCACGAGTTGGCCGAGAAGCGAGAGGAAGGCCACGACCCAGAGAGAAGTCCAGCGGCCCTCTCGGGGGGGTGGTGCTATTGGGTAATGTCATCTCGTTTGGGTTTTGCTCTGCCTATCGACGTTGAAGCCCACGATGATCCATCCAGAGCGGCTTCCAATACAAATGGAAAATGGAAAAGATTTGTGGGAGAGGATCGTCGCCCGGCGGTCAACGGTTACCACGGAGGGAAAGGCACCGCCGCCGAGCCTGCGGCGGCTACCGGGAAAGACATCTCAAATGGATGATGGCTCGCGTCTGTGCGGGAGGATGTTAGGATGGAGGTCATGAAAGAGCCTTTGCCCACGACCCGCGCGGAATCGACAGCCGTGTCGCGTGAGGAATTTGAGCAATTTCTGCAGGCGTTAACGCATGAGATTCGTAATCGGTTGAGCGGCATTTCACTGGAAGCGGCGGACTTGGCGGAACAGGCTGGGACGAAGGTTGACACCAGCCGGTTACAGCAACAGGTGCAGGATTGCTCGGCGTTTTTGAAGAAATTGCGGGAACTGGTGACGGCGGATGGAGCGGAGAAACTGGCACTCGCCGATATCGTCAAAAAGCTGAAGGAGCGTTCGCTTTAGCCATGCCACCGACTCTTATGGTTTTCTCGTTCCCCTTCGTTGCTCCAAGCAGACGGAAGCACAGCTTCGCCGACAAGTGCGTTCCCAAGTACAACTTGGGAACGAGGGAGACGTTCTAGCCATGCCTCCTCCCCGCACTATTACCCAGCCCGCGGAGCTTCTCGCTTATCTTTTTGAGGCGTGGCCCGAGACGAAGAAGAAGCAGGTTCGCACCTGGCTAAAATTCGGATCGGTCGCGGTCAATGGCAAGATTGTCACGCAATTCGATCATCGTTTGAAGCCGGGCGACAAGGTGGAGATACGCGCGAAAGGCATGGCTGCGCCTGAGACGTCGCTGCCGAGCGGTATTCGCATCCGGCATGAGGACGTTGATATCCTGGTCATCGATAAACCGGCGGGGTTGCTGAGCATTTCGAGTCCGTCGGAGCCGGACAAGACGGTTTACGCGGCGCTGACCGATCATGTGCGGAAGGGAAATAGTTTTAGTCGTGACCGGGTGTGGATTGTTCACCGGCTGGATCGCGAGACGTCGGGGTTGATGGTCTTTGCGAAGAATGAAGCGGCGAAGGGCGTGCTGCAGCAGGGTTGGGAAGCGGTGGAGAAAAAATATCTCGCGGTGGTGGAGGGCGCACCGTCGAAAGATGCGGGAACATTTGATTCGCATCTGGATGAATCGAATCCGCTGAAGGTTTATGTGGCCGATGAGAGTCCGATCACGCGCCGGGCGTTGACGCGCTATCGCGTGACGAAGAAGGGGAAGGCGACGTCGCTGGTGGAGTTGACGCTGGAGACGGGACGACGGCACCAGATTCGTGTGCAATTGCAGGAAGCGGGCTGTCCCATTGTGGGCGACAAGAAATATGGCGCGGAGACGAATCCGATCCGGCGCATTGCGCTGCATGCGACATCGCTCAAGTTTACTCATCCAGTGTCGCGCGCGGAGATGAGTTTTCAGTCGCCGCTGCCGGGGGATTTGGGCGCGTTGGTTTAGCTCCATCGATTTGCCAGTGCAAATCGTCAGTGGAAAAGATAGCCTGTCGCCATGAGCACTATTCCTCCGATTCCGCTGGTCGTTAAGGAGTTTAGATTTTTTTCGGATTCCCGTTTTGTCACTGTCGTTTTTGAAGATGACACGACGGTCGAGTTTCATGGTGAGGAGAACTATCACAAGGCGCATCATGTTGTGGGAGCTCATGCGCCTTCCGCGACGCTGGGACTTGTTGATCAAAAAGGAGAGACGGTGACTATGGTGGTAAACAAGGGCGTGCTTGTGGAGGCGTTTAACGCTTGAGGTGCTGCACCGCTATCCGGAAAGGCAGACCGAACTGATCCTTCGACGAGCTCAGGATGACTAATGATTTTGGTGGGTGCCGGTTGGCTCGGAGATGACCACGCTCTCACGAGCGCGGCTACGCGGTACGACGGTTACCTCGTAAGGAAACATCCGCCGCCAGGGACAGCGGCGGCTACCACTGCAGGGAACCACTGAGGGAGGCAAAGAAGGCGACGGCCATAGACCGCCGCTACATTAATTGACTTCGGCGGGCTCGGGGGTGGTGTTCAGCGCGGCGACGTCGGCGGTGGCGTCTTCCCAGGTCTCGTTGAGGGTGTCGAGTTTCTCGGCGGTCTCGATGAGTTCGCGGTTGAGCTTCATGACGTCGCCACCAGCAGCGTAGGTCTCGGGGGCCTCGAGTGCCGCGACGACTTCCTTATGGCGCTTTTCCAGGGCGGCGATTTCGCGTTCGATTTGTTCGAGATGAGTCTGCGCTTTTTTGCGAGCGGCGGAAACGGCCTGGCGTTCCTCGGCTTCCTTGCGCTTTTGCTCCTTGGTTTTGCCGGGGGAATTGGAATTGTTCGCGGCTTTGGCCGCGGTCGGCGCTTCGGCGGGACGGCTGTCGGTGAGTTGATCGCCCGCGACGAGGCCCTGCTTCTCGGAAGCGGCGCCGGATTTTTCGAGGTAATAATCGTAGTCACCCGCGTAGGCCGTGAGTTGGCCTGCGCTAATGTGGAGGACATTGAGCGCGAGCGCGCGGATGAAGTAGACGTCGTGGCTGATGAAAAGGAGAGTGCCTTGGTATTGCTTGAGCGCCTCGATCAGCGCGTCAATGGAGGCCATGTCGAGGTGGGTTGTCGGCTCGTCCATGAGGAGCAAGTTGGGCGGATTCATCAGCAGCTTGACGAGGCCGAGCCGGGTTTTTTCTCCACCGGAAAGAACGCCGACTTTTTTGAAGGAGTCGTCGCCGGAAAAAAGGAAGGAGCCGAGGATGGTGCGCGTCGTCACTTCCGGCAGCGGATTCGGAATGCTCAGTGCTTCCTGCAAAACGGTGCGGTTGGGATTGAGCATGTCGGCGCGATTCTGCGAGGAGTAGCCGACTTCGAGGTTCAGCCCTTCCTTGCGCTCGCCTTGCTGGATTTGCAGAACGCCGCCAAGAATTTTCAGCAGCGTCGATTTACCCGCGCCGTTGGGCCCAACGAGGACAGTGCGCTGACCTTTTTCGATCTCGAGGTCGATGCCCTGATAGACCTTGAGCGTTTCGTAGGCGAAGTGGACTTTGTTGAGCGTCATTACGCGCTGGCCGCTGCGGGTGGGCTGCGGGAATTTGATGTGGATAGTCTTGGCCGCGGATTCGGGCGCCTCGAGCTTTACCATGCGGTCGATCTGCTTGAGCTTGCTTTGGGCCTGCGATGCCTTACTTGCCTTGGCGCCGAAGCGGGCGGCGAAATCCTTCAGCTTCTGGATTTCATCCTGCTGATTTTTGTAGGCGGCGAGATGCTGCTCCTGGCGCGCCTGGCGTTGCTCGACGTAGGAATCGTAATTGCCTCGGTAGCGGTGGACCTGCTTGTTGCGGATTTCGAAAATGTTATCGACGAGGGCGTTCAGGAACGCGCGATCGTGGGAGATCATGAGGATCGCGCCGGGATAGTACTCGAGATAATTCTGGAACCAGCCGAGCGACTCGAGATCGAGGTGATTGGTGGGCTCATCGAGCATGAGGAGATCGGGCTCCATGACGAGGAGGCGGGCGAGGTGTGCGCGCATGACCCAACCGCCGCTCATCGTGCGGGCGGGGCGGTTGAAGTCGGATTCGCGGAAGGCGAGGCCCTTGAGGAGGCTCTTCGCCTTGGGCTCGTTCTGGTAGCCGCCGAGTTCGGCGTAACGACCCAGGGCATTGTGATATTCCTCGGTGTCGGTCTGGCCGGAAGCGGTGCCTTCGGCGAGGATGCGCATGAGCTTGCCATGCTCGGGCGTGATGGAGCACGCGAGCTCAAGGACGGTTTCGTCGCCGGTGGCGGCGGTTTCCTGCGGGAGGTAGCCGATGGTGGTGTGCTTGTCGATGACGCAGGAGCCACTATCGGGTTCGCCGGTGCCAAGGATGATGGAGAAGAGGGTGGACTTGCCCGCGCCGTTGGGACCGACGAGCGCGATGCGCTCGCCGAGATTGATACTCAGGGAAACATCTTCAAAAAGCGTGCGCGAGCCGTAGCTTTTGCTGATTTCGGACAGGGTAAGCATAAGCGGGCAAGCCTACGCGGGATGGGGGTGGGGAGCAAGCTTCGCTTGTATCGGGTAGTGTTACAGTTTGAAGCGATTGCTTTCGGAAGATGTATCTTAGAGCAAAGGGCGGCCTCTCGCATGCACGACGAGATGGGACTCACGTTTCAAAGCGAAACTGCTTTGAAATCGCCGGAGTTTTTCTTTGAAGCGGAGCAGGTCCTTCGACTGCGGCTCGCTCCTGCGGAGGGCAGTGACGCTTCGCATAAAGAATCTGCCGCTCGCAGCACCTCGCCTTCGCTCAGCAAGGATGACGGCGTTTTTATAATCGGGAGATTGTGGATAAGGCACCGTCGCGAGGGCCCGCGACGGCTACCGGAAGCAGGGAAACCGCCGATAGATACATCGGCGGCTACCTACTGAACTGATCCTTCGACAAGCTCAGGATGACTAATGTTAAAATCGAGGATTAGCAGAGAATGCCTACTGAGCCGGGGCGGGCGGAGCAGCTGGTGTCGTTAGCACCGGGGCGGGGGCTGTTGGAGTGCCTTGAGCGGACGGGGCTGCCGCGGCTGGAGGCGCGGCTTTAGTTTCCTTGGTGCGGAATGCCATGTGGCCATCATGCTCCTGCTGCAGGAGTTTGGTCATCGCGTTGCGGGCGTCGTCCCATTGGCCGGCTTGGATCGCCGTGGTCAGGGTGTCGATGGTGGCGCTGAGATCGTCCATGCTCTTTTGATAATCGGCCACCATTTTGGCCTGTTGATCGGCGGGAAGGGCGGCGGCTTTTTTGGGAACGAGGTCGCGCGCCTTCTGTACTGCGGTTTTCATCGTGGCGGCCAGGGCGAGGTAATCGCTTTTGCTGGCATCGACGGGCACCTTCAAATCGAGGGCGAGTTGCTTATCGGCCTTGGCCAGGCTCTTCATCGAGTTTTCCAACGGCGTGTCGGCGTGCGCGAATGAGACGAAAGCGGCGGCAAACAGACAGGCAAGAGTTGTCGCGAAAGTTTTGATCATGGGCATGAGAATGGAGGCAAAAATTGAAAAGACAAGAACGGGTGGGGACAGGTTTCGTAGGGAGGACTGCAGAGGGGGGAACGGGAGGGAATTTTTTGACGGAATTAACGGAATTACGGAATTTAAGGGGTAGGAAAGGGAGGGATGCTGACCAAATTACCAAATTGGCCAGATTTCCAAATTTTGAAGAAGGGGGCAGGTTCCCGAGTTTGGGAACGAGGGAAACACGGCCTTGCGCTCGTTTGTCGGCACGCTCTAACCTTTGTTCATGAGCACCTCTCGCATCCTTGTCGTTGGAGCTGGATTTTCCGGTGCGGTTATCGCGCGGGAGCTGGCGGTTGCGTTGGGAGTGAAAGTCCTCGTCATCGATGAACGGGAGCATGTGGCGGGCAATTGCCACACGGAACGCGATCCCCAGTACGGGATCATGTTGCACAAGTATGGGGCACACATTTTCCACACCTCGCGCGAGGATGTCTGGAATTATGTCCGGCGTTATTCGGAGTTCGGTCCTTACGTGCACCGGGTCAGGGCCTCGACCAAGCGCGGGATTTTTTCCCTGCCGATCAATCTGTTCACGATCAACGATTTTTTCGGGAAGCAATTTTCACCCGAGGAGGCGCAGGCGTTTATCGCGACGCTGGGCGATGCGACCATCGGCGAGCCGCAAAATTTCGAGGAACAGGCGCTCAAGTTTATCGGGCGCGAACTCTACGACACCTTTTTTTACGGCTACACAAAGAAGCAGTGGGGCTGCGAGCCTCGGGACTTGTCGGCGTCGCTGCTCAAGCGTCTGCCGGTCCGGTTTAATTACGACGACACCTATTTCAGCGACCGGTTTCAGGGCATTCCGCTTGATGGCTACACGGCGATTATCGAGCGGCTTTTGGCGGACGCGAATATCGAGGTGAAGCTCAACACCCGGTGGCATTCCGGCATGGGCGACGAGTTTGACCACGTCATCTTCACCGGTCCGATCGATTGCTATTATAACTATCGGTTTGGGCGGCTTGGTTATCGCACGATGTTTTGGGACCGCAGTTATCACGAGGGAGATTTCCAGGGAAATTCGGTGATCAATTATCCGGGTGCGGACGTACCGTTTACGCGCATCGTCGAGCACAAGCATTTCACCCCGTGGGAAAAACATGACCACACCGCCGTGTTCACGGAGTACAGCAAGGAAACGGGCGAGGCGGACATTCCGTATTATCCGAAGCGGCTTGCGCCGGACAAGGTGCTGCTGGGCAAGTATCTCGACCTCGCGCGGCAGGAGACGAATGTTTCGTTTCTCGGGCGATTGGCGACCTATCGCTATCTTGACATGCACCAAGTCGTCGGCGAGGCGTTCGACTTTGCGCCGCTGTTGGCAGGCGCGATCAGCGAGAAGAAGGCGCGTCCGGTTTTTCCGGCGGGGGCGACTTGAAGGAGTGAAGGAAGATACGGCCTGCTTGGATTCGTCAAGGCTGCCGGGCGACTGACGAGGCGGGGGCGGGAATCGAACCCACGCATTCGGCTTTTGCAGAGCCGTGCCTTACCACTTGGCTACCCCGCCGGAATCCAATTATGGCCGATCAAGAAATCAGCTTGCTGAAATAGCCCGATAGCCTTGGTCGCGCCTCGGACCCGCGAACCGTCTTGCGCCAGCCAAATCTGGAATGCCAACTTCCGTATTTTTGCCTGATATCGGGTGGCCATGGGTCGTTGAGGAGGGTGATGTTGGAAGGAGGACGATGGAGAAAGTATTGAGTTTTTTTCATTGTTGTTGTCGTGGTGAATCAGCCGGGGATCCATTTCCCGGAACAGTGGGAAACGCAGTAGACTTGTGGCGGATCAACAACAGCGGGTCAGGTCCGCTTGACGAGACAATTTATACATTATGTCTATTGGTATAATATACTTTAGCAAAAAGCCAACAAAAATCTTAAAATATTTTTATCAAGAGACACTGCGAAGGGGGTACCGAAAGGAGAAACCTGTTGAGGACTGATGCCCTCGGAGTGACCGGTGCAATGCTGAACTCAAGTCTAGAGCGTTTTCGGACATACTGTAGCCGCTGCTGAAAGTTCAAGGCCCGGAGGGCCAAACAGAAAGGAAAGTTGCAGCTACGTTTTTTTGAAAACGCTTTAAAGCTGGAGAAAGTGTCAAGTATCGGGAGTTGACCCCATCTGCCCCCAAATCGAGGGAAGCCAGAGAAAAAGGCAGACCGAACTGATCCTTCGACAAGCTCAGGATGACTAATGATAAATGTGAGAGTTTCGCAGAGATCTCCAGATGGGATGAGGGCGCCGCTCATACTCCTCATGCGCATTCGGGTGAACTTTCACCAGAAAAGCTTTGCGGATCATAATTTAACTCCGGTGTTAGAGAATCAGGCGGCGTCTCACGCTCTTCATTTAACAATGGACTGGGTGAAGGCAACTTTCACCCGATGATCAATCATGGGTACCTTGGATGATGTGATCTGGAACATCACCATGCTTACCATGTCTTCTTGCGGATCAATCCAGGTGTTGGTGCCAGCGGCGCCGCCCCAGCCAAATTCGCCAACAGAACTAATGTTTTGCTTCTCAGCCAAGCTGCGCACCACGGACACTCCGTAGCCGTAACGGAACTTGTAGGGCTCAACCGGGGGATGTCCGGGCGGCAGGTGATCCTGGCACATAAGTTCAACTGTTTTGGGACTTAGAATACTCACGCCGCCCAAGCTCCCGTTGCCTAGCAGCATGAGAGCGAACCGGAGATAATCCGAGGTGCTCGAGACCAGTCCGCCTCCGCCGGAAAGGAATGCCGGCTTTTCCAGATAAGGCCGGTCTTCCACAGTGCGACGGACAACGTGAGACTGCGCGTCGTGTTCGTAAAGCGCCGCAAAGCGATGGCGTTTGGCGGGTGGGACAAAAAAAGCGGTGTCGTGCATGCCCAGGGGACGGAAGATTCTCTCTTCAAGAAAGACATCAAGCGACTGGCCTGAAATCACCTCGATCAGGCGTCCCAGCACATCGTTGGAGCTGGAGTAAATCCACTTCTCGCCGGGGTGGGCCAGGAGGGGTTTTTTGCAGAACGCTCGAATGAAGGCTGCGGAATCCTGACGTGTTGTGGCGTACTCAGCAGCAAGTGCGTAGCTCAACCCGCCGGTGTGCGTCAGTAGGTCGTGAATGGTAATGTCGCGCCGGGGCGGCACCAACCGTGGTTTGCCTTTTGGCCCGGTGATGGAGACTTTCAGGTTGGCAAACTCGGGCAGAAACTTCCGTACAGGATCCTGCAAAAGGAAGGCGCATTCCTCATAGAGCATGAGCGTTGCGACGCACACGATGGGTTTGGTCATCGAATAGATGCGAAACAAGGCATCTTCCCGCATTGCCACGCCACCTTCAACATCCTGCTGGCCATGACAGCGCAGGTGGGCGATATGACCGTGCCGGGCCACTAAAGTAATGGCGCCCGCCAGGGCGCGCTCGGCAATGAGCCGATCGAGATAGACTGAGGCGCGTTCCAGCCGTTTGGAGCACAGGCCGACGCGCTCGGGAGATATTTTGGATAGGGGCCACGCGGCCAGATTCTTTTTATTCTGCGGACGTGATTTATTTCTCATGATTTTCTCATAATAGGGCGGGAGAACGGGTCAACTCTCGACACTTGACGGATTGGGGATTGATCGGTCGAAAGGAGAAAGTTGTTGAGCGAGAGTTCAAGCGGTCTGATGTCCTCAGAATGACAGGTGCAAAGTCGATCTCAAGTCTGAGCTTCGAGAAAGTGTTGAGTATCGAGAGTTGACCTGATCCGACCCCCGTCGCACGGAGTGCGACGGCTACCACTGAGGGAAGGCACCGCCACCCAGCGTGTGGCGGCTACCTCGGAGGGGACCGCCGCTACAGCTAGCTGATGCTGCTTCCTTACATGGATTTAACGGGGAAATGGGGTAGGTTGTGGGTATCATCATGGAGAAGATGAACGTGGGAATGATGAGCTTGAGTTCCGACCTTGCCGTGGGCGTGCCTTTCGATAGGCTGGCGACGGGGAGGAGGAGCATGGAAGAGTCCGCAACGCCGGAAACACAGGAAATCAGCGACCGTGTGCTCGTCGAGCGCACGCAGGCGGGCGATCCCACTGCGTTCGATCTCCTCGTGCGCCGTTACCAACCGCGGCTGCTAGGCATGCTCTACAATATGGTCAATAACCAGACCGATGCTTGGGATCTGGCGATGGAGACCTTTGAGAAGGCGTACAAAAGCATCAATACGTTTCGGCTCGATGCGGAGTTTTTTACCTGGCTTTACCGGATCGGGTTCAATTTGACGGTAAATTTCATCAAAAGAAACAAGCATCGGCACAATTTGAGCATGGATGATGCTGACTTGGACCTGCAAAATAGAAGCGAGTTCATTGACGTAAGTGGTTCTGGTGACGCGGAAAGGCAGTCGAACCTGGCGGAATTGAAAAAAAAATTGAACGAATCCATGATGAAACTGTCTGAACAACACAGGGCAGTCGTGACTTTGTTCGATATCCAAGGGTTGAGCCATGCGGAAATCAGCAAGATTATGAACTGCAAAGAAGAGACTGTTCGTTCGCGGTTGTTCTACGCGCACAAGCAGTTACAGAAATACTTAAAGAACTATTTATAATTTATGGATCAAGATCAGGATTTCTCCGCCCTTCGCAACCTGTTGGCCCTCAAGCGTAACGACCTGCCGCAGGACACGCAAATTGACGAATTTCTGACTGAGCTCCATCGCCGCCAGCGGGCGCAGTTGCTCGTTCCGGCTTCCTTTTGGGCCCGGAACATCGAGTGGATGAAGGAAAAGATCGCAGGCTTCGAGCTCGTGCCCTCTCTCTCCTATGGCGCGGCCTTTGCTGCCATTGCGCTTACTGCTGTGGTGGGCTTTTCGCAGCAGGTGCAGGTCACAGAGCAGCCCGGGCATTCGCTACAACTTTCTCTGCGGTCGACCTCCCACGATACCGCTTTCGCGATGATTCCCGCTTCGTTCAGCTCGGCGGCTACCCCGAAGGTGACGGACAACCTGAATTTTACCCCCACACGTTCCGATTCGGCGACGACCCGCTTTGTTTTGGCGAACAATACTCATGGGGCCTATGACGCTTCCGTCGCGTCGTTCTAGTCCCCAAGGGGGGACTTTTCTTCCGCGGGCGTTGACGCTGGCTCTTGCGGCCATTCCGGCGGCGGCGCTTTTTACGGTATCCGGCTTGGTTCGCGCGGCTGATCCCGATGCGTTCCAAATGAGCAGCGACGAGGCGGGTACTCTGTTTGACAAGGCCAAGGATTCGGTCGTACAAGTTCGTTCCGGCGATAAAGGTTATATCCTGGCGGGGAGCGGTTTTTTCATCGATGACCAGGGGACAGTTCTCACCTCCTCGACTATTTTAGGGGAGAACAAAACGGCGCGAGTGCTGATTCATGGCGTCGAAATGGACGCGAAGATCATTGGGAACGATCCGCGAAGCGGATTGGCGATGTTGAGAGTTTCCTATGATGAGAGCCCGAGTCTTCCCTTGGGCCACACGACGGACCTGAAAACCGGAGACGGGGCGATCCTGATCGGATACCCGATGAGCCTTCCGGTCGCTTCCTCACAGGGGCCGATTAGCGGCTTTGAAGCGAGTTACCTGACAAAGATCGACGACGCGACATCGGTGAAGGAATCGGTGGCGGCGGTGGAACGCTTCGCGACAACTCATATTCACGCGAATGTCTCGATCAGCCCGGGGCAAGTTGGTGGACCGCTACTGAATTCGCGCGGCGAAGTGGTCGGACTGGTAGCGACGAGTCCCGATAATGGAAAGACCGTCTATGCGCTGCCGGCTGAGGCGATGGGGAAGATTATCGCCGATTTCAATCTGTATGGCCGCGCGCGGCACGGCTGGGTGGGCGTCAACGTCACGGCAGGGCCCGATACGCTCCATGATGGCCGGACGGTGCGCGTGGTGCAGATCATGCCCGGCACGCCGGCGAGCCAGAGCGGCATTCAGGCGGGCGATACGGTGATGCGGATCGATTCGCGGGAAATTTACCGGCCGTCGGATGTACTCGATGCGTCATTTTTCAGTCATGTGGGCGGGACGATGATCGTGGTCGTGCGCCGGGACGAGAAGCTTTACGATTATTCCTTCGCGGTGATCGAGCGTCCGCAGGGGCCAACCGCCGCTAATCCGACTACGCCGCCGGTGACAGGCACATCAACGTTGAGTTCCGGATCGGATTCATCGGCGCAAGGGCGGCCGGTTTTGGTTAATCATGTGGTGACGGATTCGAAGTAGGAGAGTCCCCCAGATCGCGATGATCTTTCGGAGGCTGATCCTTCGACAAGCTCAGGAGGACCGAAGAGAAACGTGAAAGTCCGGAGCGACCTCCTGTTCGCTTCGCGAACCCGGACAACTAGTTGTCCGGGCCACCCGAACCGTCGCACGGAGTACGACGGCTGCCTCGGAGAATGGGTCAGGCCGGAGGCTGACCCTCCATAGGTACGATGTATCACCGAGTGAAAACTTGGCGCGGCGTGGAAATCGAGTACCTTTGATCAATGGCTTTGCCGACCAAACCGTTAGTCGCGAATGAGGAGTTCTTTTGGGGTGTGGCGACGTCAGGTTACCAGGCGGAGGGTGGTTATAATGGGCCGGGTCAACCGCTCAACAACTGGGCCTGGGCGGAGAGCAAGGGAGCGGTGGCGCCCTCGGGACGCACGGCCGATTTTTGGACGCTGGCCAATGAGGATTTCGAGCGGTGCCGCGACATGGGGCTCAATTCATTTCGGATGAGCATTGAGTGGTCGCGGGTGCAGCCGGTCACGGAGCTTGGATCGACCGCCTGCCCAAAGCCCGGGGCGAAACCGCCGCCGTTCGACGAACAGGCACTCTATAGTTATGCGCAGCGGATCGCGGCCTGTCGCGCCCATGGCTTGGAACCTATTATCACGCTGCATCATTTTGTTCATCCGGCGTGGCTGGGACTGGATGCGTGGCTTAATCCGGAAACGATCAATCATTTTCTCGCCTTTGTTCGGCATACGTTGATCTATTTGTTGCGGACGTTGCCGCAGGATTTTGGATGCGCACCGCCGCGTTGGTTCATTACGATCAACGAACCGAACCTGCTCGCGTTCAACCATTACCTGTACCGACTGTTTCCGGGCGACCACATGATCGGGCTTGATCCGACGGTGAAATGTCTGGCCCATCTCCTGGAGGCACATATACGGGCTTACCGGTTGATCCACGAAATTTACGCCAAGTCGGAAACGAAACCGATGGTGAGCTTCAACAACTATTGCAGCGATCTCTACTGGAGCGACTCGGCGATGCTGGATTTGCTTTTTGCGCCGTCACGGGGCGTGCCGAAGGAGAAGGTGCAGGCGGACCTGGCGAAGCGTGCCGAGGCTTTTGACGAGAGCTTTAATTCCACCCGCCTTTTTCCCCGACACGGCCTGCGTTATTTTTTGGGGCAGTGGATCAAGAAATTCCATCACGGCGTGGCGAAGCGGGGTTTCGCCGCGCCCTGCTGGGATCAGGTCATCGCGTTGCTCTATGAGCGCAACGAGGTGCCGCTTGATTATATTGCGTTCGATTTCTACGATCCATTCGTGGCCCATGCGTTGCGTCTGCCGAGTTGGCATGATTTTGAGACGCGCAAGCGTTCGTTTCGCGATTGGATGCTGGAGAGCGTGGTCAGCAAATGGTGGGACTGGCATTTACTGCCAGAGGGACTGGCTTTCTTCGTCAAACATTTTGGCTCTTATGGCTTACCTGTCTTGATTGCAGAAAACGGCATGGCCCTGCGTCGATTGCACGATAATCAGCGTTTTCACCGCCGGGACAAAGTGGCCCGCAGTCAGTATCTACGCGAGCATGTCCGGATGGTCAGCCAGTTGGTGGAGCGTGGGCAGCCTCTCATTGGTTATCTCCACTGGTCGCTTTTCGACAATTATGAGTGGGGTTCCTTCGCGCCGCGATTTGGGCTTTTTTCGCTGGATTACACGGGTTATCCGACGCGTCACGCGGTCGATGTGAACGGCGATAATCCCTCGGCGACCTATGCGCAGGAAATCCGTGAGGCGAAGTCGCATTTTGCCGCTGCCGCCCGGCGCACCGAGAAAAAAACGGCGTCTGGAGACGGCGCGAAATCCGGCGCGGCTCCTGCTACAAACATTGCAGTAACGAGAGAATCGAACATTTCATCACCTGGCAGCGTCCAATAGATATGATTTCACCACGCGTCTTTACCGGAGGCGATCTGGCGACCAATGGCTACCTCCTTGAGGGCAAGGAAGGCGTGATCTGTTTCGACGCCCCGGAAGGGATGGCGAGAGAGTTGGTGCGTACCGGGGTGAGGCCGGTGGCGCTGTTGCTGACCCACGGCCATTTCGATCACATGTGGGACTCAGTTTTGATCCAGGAGGATTATCAGTGCCCGATTTATGTGCACAAGGCCGATGAGGCGATGGTGCTCGATACCTCTTACGTGAAAATGTTCGGGGTGGTGCCACCGATCCGCGCGCCGTCCCATGTGGAGAATTTTGACGTGCCGGAGCAGGGCTCGGCACCCTTTATTTGCGCGGGCGAGGAGTTTCAGATCTTTCACCTGCCGGGGCACTCACCGGGCAGCGTGGTGTTTTATCATGCGGGCTGGGGCGTGTTGATCAGTGGCGATACGCTTTTTTGTGGCGGGGTGGGACGTTGGGATTTGCCCGGCGGTTCCCGCACTGCGCTGCTTCAAGGATTGCGGAAGCATCTGCTTCCGTTGCCGGTAGAAACGCGGGTCTATGCGGGTCACGGTCCCCGCACGACGATCGGTCACGAGCGTGAGACCAATCCGTATCTGGATATTGTTTAGGTGCTGGCCACGCGACTGATTTTAGATCGCATGGAATATTAACGCCGTCTCTTCTTGGTCCTGACTTCCGGCGCTGTCCTCATGGAGTCTTCTGTCGAAAGCTCAGTCTGGACAGGAAATTTCCTGGATAATATCCAACCCAGGCAGATGGAAAGAATGAGGGGATTCAGGATAACCTCGCAAGAAACACCCGGAAACATATAGATATAGTTTTTAGGGATAAGTATCAATGCCGCCATCAAGACCAGTATCGACGGGAAAGTTCCGCTCTCTGCGGTTTTGCATCCTGCCGCCAGGATAAAGACGTATAGAACGAACATGTGATACGTCGCTATGACAGTCGATGCCAGAATATATACACCTGTGATCACAAAGGCGAAGTAATAGGCTGGAAGCAGGCCGCGCCAAAATCGATATGATGCAAAAGCAATGAATCCGACGCCTAAAAGCAAAATAAACTGGTTC
>Ga0207004_1134_pt1 | contig 17268 bp, 13 predicted proteins | sample Alteio_BWMinCont_86_FD_153468 | JGI IMG/M metagenome (GOLD analysis project Ga0207004, IMG submission 153468) | Enriched cells from forest soil in Barre Woods Harvard Forest LTER site, Petersham, Massachusetts, United States -... | ecosystem: Environmental > Terrestrial > Soil > Temperate forest >...
TTTTGGGCTTTTAACAGTGGCATAATCGTAAAGAAAGTGCTGTTGCGTTTGCGGGCCATGTATTCGGTGCAGATCAATGGCCTGCCAAAAGTTTTAAGCTTGTCGATCACCAATTGGTGATGTTCCGCATCTTCATAATTATGATAACTGATCACATCGTCATTAGCCAATATAAACGCATTGATCCCGACCATTTGATTATCGTTATTCCAGTAGCCTGCGGTTAAAGGCTGGTTAGGATTAACTGTTCTCGCCCAGGCAAATACCTTTTTTAATAAATCTAAACTTTGCTCAAAATGACCGTTATTACCCGGTTCGTTATATAAGTCCCAAAGCAATATTCTTTTATCATGTTTAAATCTGGTCAGTATGTCTTTTACATAGGCTTCCAGCGTATCAGGCAGTTTAGGATTTTCCCAATAAGCTTTGCCAGGGTCTTGGAGCCAGCCGCTATTGTGGATACCAAGCTTAGGCAAAGGTTGTTTCCCGGTTTGGTAAGTATCGTTCCAGCAATCATCAAAAAACACGAATATGGTTTTGATATGATGGCGGTTAGCAATAATCAAATATCGGTTTATACGACCTTTAAAACCTTTTGGGTCTTGCGCCCAAGCTGCATGATGCAGGAAAACACGCATACAATTCATCCCTATGCTTTCTGCAAAGCCCAATTCCCGGTCAATCAAGGGCGGATCAAAAGAACCCACCTGCCACATCTCCAGTTGGTTGACGGCATCCGATGGAATAAAATTAGCGCCAACCAGCCAGCCCCGCTTTTTATACCAAGCTTGTGCTTGCTGCACCGGCCAGCGGGTCGCTTGTGCTTTAACATCGGTATGGCAAAAACCCACTAATAAAATCAATACTGCTTTGTTGAACCTCATTTTCTATGTTTATTTTTTGGCTTTTAGGCGGCCAGCCTGCTAATTCGCTCTATATCTTCATGCTCTATCAACTTACTGTCGGCTATCAGCCCGGTTTGGCTAAAGCCTAACAGGAAAGGGCCTTCCAAAGCGTTATACAATTGCCTGATCATGGCCTCGCTACCGGATTTGCCGATCAGCACCGTATCAGGATAAAGATTAATGATTTGTGCACCGTATTTACTAATGGCTTCCGCCTGCGGGCTGGCCAGTATTTCCTTATTCAATTTAAAATAGGCTGACCGCTGAGAAATTGCCATGTCATATCTGACCGCTTCTACCGCAAATACTTCAATAACATTTTCCAGCTTCCGCAGCAACGGCTGTAAAGCCTTTTCAGAAACTTCCAACTCCATCGTAATCAGTACAATTTCGTGTATATCTGTCGGTGCAGCGGTTAAGCTGATGCAGGGGATCAATTTCTTATTGACCACCCCGGTGACCAGATGCAGCAGGCCTGGCCTGTCTTCTGCTTTGATCGTCAATACATATTTATTTTCCATATAATAATTTAATTGATTTCTAATTGATCTTTTCCAGGCAATGAAGGGAATGGTGTATGTGGCCCCTGCTGGTACCAAAATACCGTTGAAGCGATATCGTCCTGCAAAGGCAGATAACGGTCCATATCGCTGTGCCAGCCCAGGTCTTGTATCGTCACCTTTAAGTTTTTCTCAAAGCGGATGGGATCAGTAATATGAAAACGATACATCCCGAAACGCTGTTGGGAGCCGTAATGTCCGTCACCTTTAATGACCTGTACCAACCCGGCATAAGGCGTAGTATAGGTGGTGAAGTGGGAACCGCTTGCGTCCCTGGTATCAAAATCATAAGAACCGCAGAAGTAATCTTCGGTGCCGGTGCCGCAAATGGTCGGGAAGCCCTTATCACCATCCATGTAAAACTTGATCTCTCCTTCGCCCCACCAACTATTGTTATGCGCACCCAGCGCGATGTAAGTGCCGACATACTGGCCCTTACCAACAATAGAATCCACCAATACATATTCCTTTTTAAAGGGCTGCGGGTTGACCCGCCTAAACTGGGCATGAAAGTAGGCAGCATCCTCCGGTACTTTGTTCAATTGATAGTCGATCTGGTAATACAATACCATGTCCTTTTTGTCGCTGTTCTCCAATGTAATTTTACAATGATGGTGGAACGGCATGGGCCAATAGCAGTTAAAGGCGCTGCCGGGGTTTACGCAAACTGGCAATGAAACCAGGGGCGCATATTCCCCCCAGCCCATACAAAAGAAGTCACCCACCGGCACTGCCACCGAGGGCGTGGTTTCATTGTCCCAATACATCCGCAAGATCTCGTAGCGCCAGGTGCCGGTCGGCGTCATCCAGATATGGTTGATCGTTCCCGGGCCGTCAATATCGGCAATAGTAAAAGTGCTGCCTGCTTTAATGTTGATCGAAGGGCTGATCTTCCAGCCCTGGCCAAGTTCACGGCCAGGGTATGCACCCGTGCCGGTCAATGCCCTTGCGCCGCCGCCTTTGGCACCGGTAAAGTTTTCCGGGCTGATGGAGCGGGTTTGGGCATTCGAGACACGGGATAAATCGGCTAAACTGCCTTGCCCAAACGCGCCAACAGCAGAAAATACAGCAGTGATGATTAGTAATATTTTATACAAGTTCTTCATGGTTTGTCTTTAACGGGTACTGTAAAATTCAGCGAAACCAGGGTGAGACATTTTTCACGCGTACTGGTTTGGTAGATGATCGTAACTAAATATTTTCCACGTTTCATAATTGTTGATTGTTTTTCTATTACTATGTCGCCTTCCTGGTACGATGAGATACTTATTAATTGCATTAATTTCCCCCTTTAAGCCTGTCGATTCTTTCCATTAACCTTTTCAGCGTACCCTGGTAAACAACGTTGATACTATCGGATTTAACCGTTTTTTTGCTCCAATAGAGCGCTGATTTAAGGTCAACAGTGTCCGTGCTATATTTTAGGATATCACAGGCGTTTTTATTCAAAAGGCCCATGTCGGAATGGTCATCGTATATATTGGTATAATAGATCAGTGCTTTGCAATAAGCTTCCCCATCTTTTCCGTAATAAAAAATCACCTTCGCTTTTGCGACGGCCCTTGGCCCCGAAAGCGGATCATATTTTTGTGACAGGTTTGCTTTTAGCGCGTTCCAGTCCGGTGCATTGCCGGGTTTAAGCTTTTTCAAAACAGGCATGATATCCGTAAGGATTAATACCTTATCGATGACATTTTGCGCATAGGTTATTTTATGCATGACCTGATTGACCAGCCCCGTCCGTTGATAAAATATATTGAAATACTGGTCATGAGAGTTGTCGGTGAATTCAGTGATAAAGCGTATGTTTTCAGGGGTATATAATTCGTTATCCTTTAGCTTAACAAGATAACCAGCCATATAATCATTGGCCACTTGTTTGGCCAGTGAGCTGTCTTTTCTATTCAGTGTTTCCTCTGCAAGTTCAGGCATCACGGTGTAATTTCTGAAACCCTGTTTGTATTCTCTTAACCAGCGGTCATAGGCTCCGTTAGTGGCATTAGTATGATTCTGAGCCTCCAGATAAAAAGGGACAAAACAACATATCAAACAGAATATTTTAATTATCCGGGTCATTTTATTAAAAATTAAGGTGATAGAAATACAGGTAATGGTCATATAGCGCTATCAGGGTTTGACCGTAAACCCTAAAATCCCGCATTCTTTCATGATCGAAATTATCCACATAGAAACTGAAATGATACTTGCCGTCCTTTTCTGAATAAACATCTATGATGGCCGACTGCTCTATGACCGATGATAGTTCGTTTCCTGCTTTTATACCGGATTGAATGAAAAGCCATTTCCCGTTCGCGTCGGCATGTTTATTTACCATGACCGGCGGCGCGGCCAGTGTTCGCTGATGGGCAGATTTTATAGTAATAGCATTAATCTGCTGATGGGCAACGGTGTCAATTGTTTTACCATTGTACTTCAAGCGAAGACTGGAATCTAAAGAAATGAATGCATTACGATAATAGTAAATGTAAAAGATGCTTGCTTTATCAGGGCTGCTTACCATCATGCCATCGGTACTGAAAATACCATTACCTTGCTGTTTTAAAGGATAAGTACCATTTACAGCCTGACGATCAAGTTTAACCAATATATTCTTTTGCCCGTTTTTGGCGACCCTTAATACATACTGATCACTGCCGAGGGCGAGCGCTGCGGTAAAGTACTGCGGCTTAAGTACATGGGTTAACCTTACGGTAGCCAAATCGCCTGACAAGATAATGGGCTTTAAGCCATCCAATAAAGAAATACCCTTCTGGCTTGTTCGTACAAATACTCCAAGGTGCAGCTTTACGGTATCAACCCCGGTTATTTTTAAGGTTAGTGTATCTTTCGTGCGTACTTCGATTTTTAAAAGCATAGCTGGCCTATACCAGTTGCCCAGATATACTGTATTGGTATCCCCGCCGGCAAAATACAAGGATTTGCCGTTCGTTTTGATGAAGCCATATCCCCTGATCTCGTGCGAAGGCAGTTTCCGGATAAAACCATTTCCATAGTTAAATTCAAAAAATGAAAGGACATATAGTGCCGCAACGATAAAAACACCGCCGAAAAGGCAAAAAACTAAAGTGGTCAGTCTTTTTTTAAGCATGATAAAAATTTAACTAACAGCATACCATACAGGTATGCTGTTAGGTGCGATTAATTAATGCCCTATTGAATATAAAGGATAAGTACAATTGTTGCCGCCCTCGCCAGGACCCTGGTATTCATAAGCCGGTTGGTAAGACTCTGATGCCGGATCCCAAGTTGTGCACTGCGGCCCTGTGTTGAGCGCAGTACAGCTATCATCGGTAATGCCATCATCACACGCAAACTGGTTATAGACATCTACGTAAGTGGCCGGGATGTATTCCTGGGCTTTAAATGCAAAGCAACAGGCAATCGCAATAACGAAAGCACTGCTAAAAATCACTTTTCTTAATTTCATAAATTAATATTTAACATGATTTGCGCCTACTCTAAACAAGGTTTTCGGCTTCCCCTTCTATTGCAATAGATCTTTTTTCGATTGGGTAGCTCAGCACACCGGCAACTCCTAAAAGCGTAAAAAGGATATTAAACACCAGGTGCTGGCGCCAGGACATATTTTCCAGTATTCCACCGCAGGAACATGGAATATACTCACTGAAATTTAAAATCACCACGATATAGGCGGTAAAAACCACCATCATACTAAAGGCAGCGTACAACGCTTTTATTTGTGAACTTTTGAAACATAAGGCGATTGCGATCCCTATTTCCAGGGCAGGTACAATCCAACTCATCCAAGTTGCAAAAGGAGCCAGCAGGGGCGATTTACCTAATTGTATCCGGAATTTCTGGTAGTCGAGCAGTTTACTGGAGGCCGCATAAAAGAACAAGAGGATAAATAACCCGCTGATAATATCCGGTGTTAACGCTGTATGCTTTTTCATTATCACTTTATTGCTTATTATAAAAAGCCTTGATACTATACTTCAGCCCATTAGCCTGTTCCACGCTGCGATTTATCACCAGGGTTTTGCCACCATCTGCCAAAAACCATGTTTCCTCATAACTTTGACCCGGCGAGCCGTCGGCTTTGACCGATTGCAGCGTGATCGTAAAACCGGGCTGATCTGCATTCCAAAGTATCAGGCACTTACTCTTGTCGCCCGCGTCCGTGGTGTATTCCGTAGTTGTACCCGGAACAAGGTCAAGTGTACGGCTGGTTTCCTTCCCATCCTGGCTGGTTATCGTCCGGGTAATGGTGGCCTTTTCGCCGCTTTGTACGACCTGGAACTTAACGGGTAATACCCAATGCGGCGCGCTGCCAAAATCGATCTTTGTGGTATCAATGTTCCAGGTTCCTGAAAAGTTAGCCTTTTGTGCGAAAGCCGCACCTGTGCATAACAGGCTAAAAAAAATCATTAAAATCGTTCTGCTACTTGCTCTCATTTTTCTTTGTTTTAATTGTTTGGTTGTATAATTCCTTCCGGCAATTTGCCGTCGGGCGTATTAAATTCAATATTTAATAATTTGGCGATCAGCGGTGCGATATCCACTTCGCGTAAGGATTGGATATGCCCGCCCACCTTGATACTTGGGCCATAAGTAATAAATCCGGTCCACATCTCCGGGTTAGCCGGGTCAAAACCGTGGTGCCCTCCATGTGCCGGGATAAATACGCCTTCCAGTTTATTGTTCTGGATCAGGGTTCCCGGCCCGTGGTCTTGAGCCTGTGCCGAACCTGTCGAGCCGCTGAACACCAGCCCCGAACCATTGACACCCGAAAGCGCCAGCAGGGCCGAACTATCCGCGCCCATTTGATCCAGTTCCTTTCTATCAATAATCCTGAACAGTTTCCGCTTATCTTTTGGCAGTGTATTTAAGCTGTCGGTCACCTGTTTGGCCAGAGAAGCAAACGAATAAGGCGGATGGTTGCTGATCTCTATGTGGTCAAGCCCTTTTGCATCGATCTTTGCCCAGTTCTTATACTTCGGCCAGCGGTTGGTAATCAACCCAATGACCTGTGCCTCCTGGAAACCAGCCGGTTTATACCCCTGAAAATCCTTTAATGCGGGATCGGGCTTTCCTATCTTCCTGACGATCTGTTCCGCCCAGCTTTTTGCAGTGCGCATACCTTCTTCGATTTCTGGCAGGTCGGAGCCGGAGGACTTCAGGTACAGAAAGGCGCTTCCGCCAGCGGCGACAAATCTTACCGGCAAACCTCTGATCAGCATATTGGGCCGCATGACCTGATGGATCGTCGCAAAACCATGATCACCCACAATAATAATAGCGGTGCTGTCCTTTAGCCCATTATATTGGATAGCTTCCAGTATATCACCAATAGCGCGGTCATCGGCGGCAAGCGCCATGCGCACACTGTCGGCATCCCTGCCCTGTTCATGGGATATTTCATCCACGCAGGCAAAATGCAGGGCCAGGAAATTGGGTTTGTATTTCTTCAGGATATAAGCTGCCGCCCTGCCCAGGTTCTCATCGAGGCTAAAACGGCTGTCCTGCATATTGCTGCTGTTCAGTTTGCCGGTAGCATACTGTTCGATTTCTTCAATTAAGCCCGGCGTGGCATATCGCCTGGCTTCCGTTACCCGGTCGTCAGGGTGTCCATTATCCCATATCTCCGGCATGTTCCAGGTGATGGCGCTTTTATCCTTTGGTACACTGACAGGCCACTCTATTCCAGCAGTGGTTAATCCATGCTGCTTCAGCACTTGCCATAAGGTCGGTACCCTTATCGCACTGGTAAACCAGTTCCAGTTGCCGCTCCAGTCGCTTTTGGGCTGGTTGAAATTGATACCGCTACGGGCGGGCTGTGCGCCGGTGACCATGGCCGTATGGCTCGGATAGGTGTAGCTGGGAAAGGTACTGATCAAATGATCCGCATAAGTGCCCATTTTCATCAGCTTGCGCAGATTGGGCGCGGGCCAAGTCGTGTCGATATACATGTCCGGGTGAAAGCCGTCTATGGAGATCAATATGACATGCTTGACCTGGGCTTTGGCCGCAAAACCTATACAACAGCCAACAGCTATCGCAACAGAATACATTAAATTCTTTAATTTCATGGATTAAAATCTTGGTTTTCTTCGGTTGTTATCTTATTGTGTCGCCGTCGGCCAGGTTGGCAGTCCCGCCTGCATCTTTTGGTAATCTTCCTGTATATCCTTTGCTTTTGGCGCAAGCGCAGCGGCCTTTTTTTGCCAGACCAGCGCTTCCTGCACGTTGCCCGCCTTATACAATAAATTGGCATAGGTGTCGAGATAGGCATACAGTACCGGGCTGTTCGCATTTAACCCGGCTAAATTTTTCATCCACCCCGCAACCGTGTCCAGTTGCATTTTATCGCTGCCGTGCTGAAAAATATCCCAACAAATGCCGTTCATAGTGGTAGCCAGGGTTGCCATCGTATCGTACCGGAACCTTTGTACCTGCGCAATTCGGGCGCTTATATAGTCGGGCCAGTATTTGTCTTCCTTCTTTTCGCTCGCGAGATAAATAAACCAGTTGACCTTGCTTTCGATCATTGCCCTGTCCGCATAAGCCCTATCATACTTCCCGGAAATAACCGCCTTTAAGGAATCAAAATCCGGCTTCACTTCTGTTTTTTTGGCTTGATTTAGTATGGATGTGACTTCCGTATCTTTAATTACTTTATCAACTATGGATTGGGAGAAATCACTGTTCTTCATTACCGCGTCGACCTTGTCCGCATGATGATAAAAAACGTCGAACCCTTTATCAGTCGGTCTTTGTGTGAACCAACCGGTAAAGGTCAAGTTCAGTTCGGTATAAAGTTCCTGATCGGTCAAGTGACTGATATAGTTTTGGGCAATCTCCTGTACCTGCGGCTCATCGGCGAAATGGCCGGTAAACAGCAGATTGTCTTTTTCGCTGAGTTCCTTTGTGCTGAGTTTGCTGATGTAGGCGATGGCTAATGCTTTGGCATCGGGTTGCTTACTCAAATCCCTTAGAAAATCAAGGTTACCTTTGACAGAGAATTGATCTTTTGGGAGTTGCTCCAGGTAGTTTAAGGCGATAGCCAAAACAGCCGTGGCATCCTGGAATTGCAGCATGAATAGCCGATTGTCTTTAGCCGCCAGTTGTTGTTTGGGTATCCTGCCGAGATAATCCGCCGAGATCTTACCAGCTAATGCTTTATCAGAAGTGCGGAAAGACCTGGCCAGCCCTTTTTCTTCCGCCGTATCCAGCTTGCCCGGCTGGAAGTCCCGCAAAATGGCATAATACTGCTTATCCGGGTTTCGCGCGTCTTTTGCCAGTTGGATAAAGGCCGCGGCATCCTGGCTGCCGGTAACCTTATGTACTGGTTTGCCATCCGGATCAAAAAACAAAAAGGTGGGATAGGCATTGACATGGTAATTCGTTTCGATTATACCGGCTGTGCCATACCATTTCTTGATGCTGTCGTTATCTGCATTTGTTTTATCCATTTGCAGCCGAACGGCAATAAATTCCTTGTTGTAAACTTCACCCACATCACCTTTGTTATACACATTGGCGTCCATCCATTTACAGGGGACGCACCAGGTGGCGTAGCAATCGACAAATATGTATTTATGTTCCGCTTTGGCTTTGGCCAGCAACTGCTGCCAACTTAATCCTTGCTCAAAGCGGATGCCTTGTTCCTGCGCCCGGCCTTGCAGCGCGAATACCATTAGGGTTATTACAGCTATTATTGTCTTTCTCATCAGCTATTGTTTGTTTTATCAATTTATTCGCTCACCAGTGTTACACCAGCAGCCGGTGTACCATTGACCAAGCCCCTCAATACAATAGTTACATTATGAAAATAAGGCGTAGTTAAGGCATAGCTGGTGATCAGGTTACCGGTTGTTGCGTCCCTCACCTGGAATGCATAGGAAGTGTTTGTTTTCTTAGCCGGGTACTGCTTAAAATCGGTATAGGCTTTATAAGCCAGGCTGCTCACTTCAGAACCGTTCGCGCTGCCCGTTAAATTCACGCTGATGGGGTCGCTTCCGGGTGAAAGGTTGATGAACCTCACCCCGCAAAGGCTGTCGGTATAGTTCTGGTAAGTTTCCTTAATCAACGTGGCATCAATCGCCGAAGGTGAAGCGCCGGAAAGGAACAGCGAATAATAACTGCCGTTCGCAGTGGGCAGCGTTTGATTGTAATAGGACGTATTGGGCGTAGTAGCCGGGAACAGGTTTACCTTGCTTTGCCCGGCAACCAGGCTGAACTGGGTATAACTGTTATTGGCTACCGTTTGCCCGTTAACCACATTAAGCGTTAAAGCAGAGCCGCCGACTACCGCGTTGGTCACGTTTAGTGAAGCGAGCGGGGTTGGCGAAGTTAGGGATAAGGATGTTTTCGTGCAGGCGGTAAATCCTAATACCGTCAAGACTAATAAATAAGTTAGTTTTTTCATCGTTTTAATTTTTCGAGTGTAATGTTTTTCTTTCTTAATTTAGGGCTTTGCGCCGCTGGTGTCGTAACTTAATCCGTCATCGATGCCCTTTAGTTTTGCGGGTACGCCACGCGTCATCCAGAACGGTGGCGGCGCTCCTTTCAGATAATAGTCAAAGAATTGCTTCATCCGGATGGTGTAATCTTTATAGTCGACAGGGTTAACCAGAGAATGATTGGCATGTTCGTATTGCAAAAGCCAAACCTTTTTGCCTGCCCTACGCATGGCATAATACATTTCCAATCCCTGGGCGTATGGTACCGCGACATCTTCATCTCCCTGCATGATCAGTAGAGGCGTGGTGATGCTGCCAACAGAAAATATGGGGGTATTCTCTATATACAGGTCCGGCCTCGTCCAGGGCGTTACCCCGATACCAAATGGCGCACCGTTTGCCGATTCTTCATCCCACTCCTGGTTAACGTCTGCGCGGCTCTGATCATACATGCTCACTGCATCTGAAGGGCCTGCCGCTGTACAGGCTACCGCAAATAGGTTGGAATGGGTAACCAGGTAATTGGTTTCAAAGCCGCCAAAACTGTGACCCTGCAAGCCCATTTTGGTGGAATCTACATAAGGCAGCTTTGACAGGTATTTGGCTGCAGAAACAACCGAATTTACGGCGGATTGCCCGTTATGTCCTTTGGTAAAGTAAATGTCTGGGACAAATACCAGGTAACCATTGCTCACATAATAAGGAATGTTGATTTGGTTTCCGCTCCAGTCTGGTTCAATAAACCCGTTGAGTTTATCGCTGCGCTTTGCATAATAATGAAAGATAACCGGGTATTTCTTTTTGGGGTCGAAATTTTCCGGTTTATATAAAATTCCCTGTGACATCCTGCCGTCCGTCATTTTCCAGGTAACGAGCTCATCCGTCAGCCAGTTATAGTTCTGTTCCGGGTGGACATCGCTGACCGGCTTATAAGTTTTAAAATCTTTGGTGAAATACCAGTTTGGAAACGAAGATGCGGTTACGCGCGATACCAGGTACCCGTTTGCATGATTCGCTTTAACAGGAAAGCCTCCTTGCGGAACATCACTTCCAAAACTTGTTCTTGCGCCTGTATAGTAATAAGGGTCCATATTGAGCTTTTCGGGCGTCTTATTTTCGCTGGTCCTAACTTTCCAGAAACCATTGTACTTTGTTTTAAAGTCAAATCCTGTTAAAAGCAGTTCGTCATGTGGAGATAAAAGGAGATTTGTATTATTTAAAGTTGGGTTAAAATTAACTATCGTAAAAACGATGTTTTCCTGTTTCCCTAAACCTCGTGTAATATTTACCGGGGGTTCCTTTCCCCCGAGGTCTATTTTCCATATATCCCGTTTCCCATAAACATATACGGAATGGTCCAGGCCGCCCCATCCCGCATAATCAAAAATATAATGCCGGTGATCATCGACTTCTGTATACAATTGCTCAGGAACATTCCCTGTAATATTCCGGGTAAGACCAGTAGCTATTTTATAACTAAAGTAATTCAGGCTGTCCCGGTTGAACCATACGATATATTGTTCATCAGGAGATATCAGATAAGAATAAAAATCAAAATACTCCTTTTTTCTGATTATTTCTTTTCGCTCGCCGTCAACTGTTGAAACCAAATAGAGCGAGGGGCGATATTCCTCGTTAAAGTAGGCTATATAAGGGGCCCTTGTTACAACCAAAATATAATTTTCAAATGTTTTCGGAACAGAAAGGTCTTCACCCTGGTTGTTCAGGCGGATAATTCTTTTAGTACCCATATTCACCACCGCCCAAAATTTTGTTGTTAACCTATTTTCAAAATCCGGTGACAACTGTTCGGATTGTACAGTTACGTCTTTATAGCCCCATATATTGACATTGGTATCTTTTTTCTTTTGGATAACCTGTGGTGCTGTTTTTAGGTCTATTTGGAATAGTAATTTGTCGCCCTGTTTGCTGAATATCAGTTGGCCATTTGTGATCAGAAATTCATTGTTTAAACCGGCAGAAGTATTGTCTACTAATAATTCCACCGCGTTCATTCCCTTTGTATAGCAATAAATAGCATTACTGGTACCATTATCCTTTTTTTCAGTCCCTACAAATGCCATTTTGCTGCATTGATCGTCAAAAATAACCTGCCCAGCCGCTTGGCCCTTCCAGATTTCTGTAGACTTATTGGTAGCTAAGTCTATCCATACCAATGCCGTCGGAAAATTGTTGTTTTTTTCAATAGCTGACTGCATGACCAGTACTTTGCCATCTTTGCTGAAATTATAACCGTTTACATCCGGATAAATGGCCGTTTTACCCGTCAAGGAATTTTTCAGAGTTAACTGCTTTGATACTTTGGAAAGCCAGGCCATCCAGTTCCCGTTTTCCGCTATTTTATAGGATGCAATGCCCGGAACATAGTTTACCGAAGCGTTTTTCAAGCTGAATGTGCCTAAACTGTCGTTGTCATTGATAAAATAAGCATACCTGGCGTCATTGGAAAAATCATAAGTGTGGGGATGAACATGAGGTATTTCCGTTTTCCAATCGCTTAAATTAGCAACGATATGCAAGGTCGCGCCATTTTTATCGCTCACCGTATACAGTGAATATTTCCCGTCATCGCTGATCTTAGGCTGTAAATGCTCCGGCCAATTTCTAAATGTATTAGTGTCGATCACTGGTTTATCCGCGTGGCTACCGGGCGTTTGCCCGGATGCTTGCATCCCTTTAAAAAATAAAAGCAAGAGTGTTATAATATAATGAATATTTCTTTTCATTAGTAAATAAATTATAGTGAATAATAGCAGGTAAAAGCCTTTGCTTTTACCTGCTGAATAAACCGCGTTTAATAAGCATTAGCCGAATTTCAGTAACCGGTATTTTGCGTTAAATGCGGATCAAGGGTGATTTCATTGATTGGTATGGGATAAAGCATTTGATGACCGTCGGGATTCCACGTGCCGCCTTTAAACTGGCATACATTACCCGGGCTGCCCATCACATTACTGACATTAACGCCAGTTGGATTGTTGAGTGCCGCCCGGTTCAGGTCAAACCACCTTGCGCCCCACTCGGTAAATAGTTCAACTTGCCTTTCGTGCAAGATGGCAGTAAGCACCTCGGACTGGGTGGATGAAGTGGTAAGTGTAGTGGGCGGCAAGCCTGCACGCGCACGGATCGTATTCAGGTCGGCTATAGCACCGGCTATCCCGCCCCCTGCACCATGTGCCTGTGCTTCCGCGCGGATGAGGTATTGTTCAGCAAGGCGCATAACCATCGTATATTCCGTGATCGTCGTACCACCCGTCTGCACTTTATATTTATAGGGGAAATTATAGGTTTTTCCGCCAGACGTTATTGAACCGATCCAGTTGGTTTTACGTTGATCTCCCGGTTCAAAGGCATTTAATAATTGTGTACTGATGGTAACATTGCTGCTGCCAGGAGCAGCCAGTAGAATAAATGCATTCCCAATGTAAGTGTTAACAGTAGCAGGTAAGGGGGTGGCTAATTGCCAGATGGCCTCGCTGCTGTTCTTTAAAAAAACGCTGTTAGCAGGGCCGCTCAAATTTGGACAAAGACTGTATGAACCATTAGTAATCACGGTATTTGCGTCGTTGTATGCATATCCGTAATCCGTCGCGTTTTGATTGGAATAATCCCCTAAATAGAGATAAGCCCTTGCCAGCAAGGCTGTTGCTGCGGCCTTATTCGGCTGGGTTCTTTCAGTCGTGGTCGTGGTATCGCTTACATCTACATAATTTTTGTTTAACATGCCCTGGGCAGTTGTCAAATCGGAAACCACCTGCTGTAATACCTGGACACGCGGGGTGCGGGGAAGCACATCAATGACCGCGTAATTTGTAGTGGTCACCAGCGGTACGTCGCCATAACAATTGGTTAAATAAAAATGCCAGAAAGCACGGATAAAATAGGCTTCACCGGTTAGCTGTTGTTTAACAGCGGGGCTTACACCGGTATTGCTTTGCAAACCGGCAATAATCGCGTTAGCCTGGTAAATATAATTGTAGGCATTATTGTTCCAGGGCCCGTAACCCAATCCCCCCGTTGCAAGCATGGCATTAGTGTACTCTTGGAAATAGATACCGCTGGACGCATAACTCGTCAGTTCGTCGCTCAATAGTCCTGGAGACGCAGCCAGACTATATGATGCAACACTAAACATTTGGGCATAAATCACCGTTAATGCTGAACTTGCCGTTGCATTATTGTTAAATACCGAAGCAGTTACTAGTTGGGTAGTTGGGGGAGGGATTTCTACAAATTTTTTGCAGCCAGGCAGAAAGCCCAAGGCCGTCCCGAAAGTTATCGGGAGCAGAAAGCCGAAGATGAGGTAACGGATGAAAGGGGCCTTTTTAATGACGTTTGGCTGACTCTTCTTATATGTTTGAATTTTCATTGCTGTTTCTCTTTAAATGTTTAAAATTTATAAGGAGGCATGGATACCAAAGGTGATCATCCTTAAGGGCGGCAAGCCGTTATAGCCTGTTTCCGGGTCCATACCAAAATAATTGGTAAAGGTCAGCAGGTTCTGCGCCTGCATATAAATCCGCGCGTTTTGCAAATGCATAGCCTGTTGCCAACTTTTAGGAAGCGTGTAAGACAACGCCAGATTTTTTAGGCGTATATAGGAAGCATCGCCCACGGCAGCATCCGAATATGGATATTCACCATAGGGATCTGAACCATAGTTAGTCGATGCTTTTCCGTATGGAACGATATTGCCTGGCTTTTGCCAGTAATTCAAAGAAGCAGTTGGCACATTGAAATTTACTAATCCAAGAACATCGGATCCCCCAGTAACATAGTTATAATTGAGCGCTGTTTGCTTTACAAACTGGAAAAAAACATCCAACTGGAAATTTTTATATTGAAAACTATTTTGCAGCCCCCCGTAAAATTTCTGCCCGGCGAATACTGGGATTTCGTCTGTGCTTGTAGGGGCGTCTGTTGGTCCAGTACTGCTGGCATATTCATCGATGCCATTTGAAGGGTTTACACCTAGAAAATGATATTCTTTACGTATGGACAATGGCTGCCCGATTACGTAGGTATTCTTATATGTAGAAGCCGCCAGGCCCGGGTAGGAAACCAGTTCATTGCGGGGTATGGTCAGGTTAAATGAACTGCTCCACTTGAAACCGGATGATTTAATATTGACGGTATTTAAGGTAAACTCTGCTGCTGTGTTCTGCACCACAGCCGGCAAATTTACTTCAACGGATGAAAAGCCGGTTATCAACGGCAGCGGATAGACAACTAATTGGTTAGCGCTGCGTTCTCGGTAATAATCCGCGGAAAGGTTGATCCGGTCATTTAAAAAACTGAGTTCCAGGCCGCCTTCCAGTTTTTTATCCACTTCCCACCCATAATTCGGGTTCGCTATACGGGTAGGGTACAAGCCTGTTTCACCCCCATAGGTGGGTGAATTAGTAGAATAGGTACTCAAGTACTGATAGTCAGCAATTTGGTCATTGCCGGTGATGCCATAACTGCCACGCAGTTTACCAAAACTTAACCAGGGCAGGTTATCCTTTATGGTTTGCTCCCTGGTAAATATCCAACCCGCGCCAACCGCGCCAAAGTTGCCCCATTGCGTGGCCGGGCCAAAGCGGCTGCTGCCGTCCCGACGGGCTGTCACGTTGAGTAAATATTCGTCGTCCCAGGTATAACCAATCCTACCGTAAATCGCGTTATAACGGTATAACGTATTATTATAGCCAGCAAGGCTTGTAGTCGACGCGTTTAAAGGGTTTGCGATCAATACGTCACTCGAATAACCCGAAGTCCGCTCCGCAAATGTATTGGCCACATTTTGCTGGATGGTCGAACCCACCAGAACGCTCAAAGCCCCTTTGGCGATTTTCTTGTCATAACTGATCTGCGGCTCGATGATCCAGGTTGTGTTTTCGGATCTTGCAAAATAATTACTTCTATCCGCCGGATTGGTATTATTTGGAGGCGCATATGAATCGGCTGGCGTTTGAATAGTCTGGTTCATCCGGTCATCCGTATAGCCAAAACTGCTTTTAACCTGGAGGCCGGGCAATATCCGATAGCTTAATTGCAGGTTGCTGATCAAATTATTCGTTACCGCATTTGCGTTTCTGAGGGTGGCATATAACGGATTGCTAAAGGTCTGCGCTCCTCCAACCAGTTGCCAGTTTAAACTACCGTTTGCATTATACAAGGCCGGGGCATCCGGCGCCAATTCTAGGGCCTGCGAAGTCAAGTCAGTTTGTGGCAAATTGTTATTGTCGTTCACATAGCCCGCTGAAAGAGTTAACTGGAAACGCTTATCCGCAGAGGAATGGGTCAGGCTAAAATTCAGGGAACCTTTCGCGTCATCATAATCGCCCGGAAATACCGTGGTCTGCCGGTTAAAACCTCCACCCACGTAAAACTGGGTATTTTCATTTCCCCCGGATACGGAAAGCTGCGCATTGGTATAATGAGCCGTATTGCCGATCAGTACTTTTTGCCAGTCGGTGTTGTTGTTAATGTTCCAGTCGCCATTCAGATCATAAGCATTGGCCGGGATCGTCGTAATGCCATCATTCGCATAAGCCTGGCGGCGTATTTGCAGGTATTGCTGGGTGTTCAGCAGATCCATCGTGCGGGTCACCTGCCCATCTCCCTGCGAGAGGTCTACATCAACTTTGGTATTACCTGCTTTTCCCTTTTTAGTGGTGATCAGGATTACGCCATTGGCGCCCCGGGAACCATAGATGGCGGTAGCATCCGCATCTTTCAGGACTTCGATACTTTCAATATCATCCGGGTTCAGCGCATTAAAGGGGCTCATACCACCTCCTAAATTTTGGGTAGTGGTACTAAATGTGTTACCCAGTGCACCGCCTCCAAGAGTTGTGCTTGTAAGGCTTGTCGATGAAAAAGGAACGCCATCAATTATATATAAGGGATTATTTCCATTGGCGATACTGTTCTGGCCATTAATCTGTATCTTGGCATAGGAGCCAGGCATACCAGAAGTTTGTGTGATGTACAAACCGGCAACGCGCCCCTCCAATGCCTGTATAGGGTCGCTCACTGGCTGTTCCTCAATTTCTTTGGCATTGACTATGCCCACATCGCCGGTGGAGAGTTCCTGCCTTTCGTTATAGTAACCTTTATTGACTACCACTTCTCTCAAATTATTTTCAGCGGCTTTTAAGGTAATCACCGAACCAGAAGGAATGTATTTTGCAGCCACTTCCTGCGTTTCATAGCCGATATAGGAAAAGCTAACCACCGAATTATCGCTTGCGACGTTGAGGCTAAACTTGCCTTTGCTATCGGTCGCGGTCGCGTTTTTGGTTCCCTTTTCACCAACCGTAACGCCGGACATTGGCTGGCCGGTTTCATCCA